>JACDJA010000056.1_pt1 | contig 173148 bp, 165 predicted proteins | sample 7449241 | NCBI WGS metagenome assembly JACDJA01 (sample SAMN14253289, study PRJNA609438) | sludge metagenome | isolation source: initial anaerobic sludge | collected 2018-12-20 | reverse complement strand
TCGGTAATAATGTTGGTATTGTTCTTCTTTAAGATATTCTTCGTAAGGAATTTCAAACTGTTTAGACCGTTTATTGTTCTGCCATATTTCATTATAGCCCCAGATATTAACTCCGATTAGACCAATAAAGTTTAATCCAAAAATAATTAGAATCCCTAAAGCTAATATGTAGACGTGTTTTTTTTTCAAAATGGGTTACAACGTTTTGGCGCTTGGCGAAGAAGCGGATTTCGAAGCACTAAACTGTCTGCCAGCACCGAACTTGATACGAAGTACGAAGCTTCATTTAAGCACTGAACCCGCTTTTTTGCCAAACGCCTGTTATATGCTGTTTTTATTTCCATTCGTCTCTTAATTGTCGCCATTCTTTCCAAAATGTCAAGTAACCTTTTTTGTCAAAGTCATCTGTTGGAATTTTCTTTGGCAAACTAGTTTTATAAAAATTCTCAACTTGGTCTGCGAAGTCTAGAACAGTTTTCTTATAAGCGTCTTTGTCAATAGTAGCTTCTTGTCCGCTGTCAGTTATGTGCTTAATTTTGTTGCCATCTGTATGAATAATTGTCCAATCAATTCCGCTTGGGCAACCACAAATATTTACAAAGTCTTTTTCATCGTCTGCGATTATAAAGTGTCCGCAACAAGGAAGTAATTGACTTGCGTAGTCGTCTTTTTTATAATTTTCTTTTAGTGTCCGCATTAAATACAAAGCTGTTGCACTTACTGTTACGTCCAAACTGTCTTTGTCTGCAACAACTTCGTCTCCAATTTTTACAAAAACGTGTCCGTGTGCACAAAGGTCTGTTGGGTCGTCAACGTCCTTTATCCAATGAAGGTCTAGTATTTTTATGTCAAAATTGTTGTCTATCATTGTATGTGGCGCGTCTTTCTAAAATAGCATATAACGTCCCGTATAAACGCAGTAGCGGGATTGACGCACGAACTTTTTGATTTATTCCAGACCTTAGATATATAAAATTATTTTCGGGTTTTGTACTTGCCCGCTATTGCGTTTATGCAATGTTATGCGGTCGGCTTTGTTGCTTCATTATGCACTTTGGTTTAAATACTCCGTGCTTGCTTTTTTAAACCAATCTAAATGATAAGGCTCGCAATAATAAGCTGAAATATTATTTTCATCCCTATTTTCATTCCTTTGCAATGCATCCTCTATGTCGCATTCAAGAAACTCTACGTTAGTTTTGTAGTCAATCTTTTTTGCTAATTCTAGTAGTTCCTTAACAGCTTCGATATTCTCGCCGACTATTTCTATTACGATATCTTTCTTTTGAAATATGCAAACTCGGAGTTTCTCAAGACCAATTTGATTCATTTTTTCTTCTAAATGAGAAGGAAATTCGTAATATTCATTTTCGCTAAGCTCAATGAAAATTTCTCCTGCATCTATATGGTTAAAATCAGGTTCTAAATATTTATTTTTCCTGAATTCCGTTTTGCCTGAACAAACTCCGCCCATAATTATTATCAAATTTGGTTGTTCTTTATTCATTTTGGTTGTTTTTTAGATTGACACTTTATATTGGATAGAACCTTAGTAGTTTAAATGGCTTTTTATTTTCAAAATATTGTGTTTTCATCTGTCCATTGATTATTATCAAAACTTGAAAATATTGCCGCATCCAAAATACAAGGATAAACTCCAGCTTTTTCACAAAGTTCTTGAATTCCGTCCGAAACAAAATGATAATATCCATTATCTCCAAGTGATGAAGCAGTCAATTTTAAGGGAAAACCGAAATCATTGAGCCAAGTTGTTATTCTTGAGTCAATAGGGATTTCATATTTAGTCAGTCCGAGTGCTTGAAGAAAGTTTCTCGACTGTTTTGGACCAAATCCTTTAAAATCATTAGCTAATTTGTCCGCTATAGTTCTTTCTTTATTTTTTGAGTCAGCGTTTATTAATTCTTCTAGTTCACTGATTAATGTCCAATTTTTTTCTTCTATTTTCCTGTAGTTTGAATCAAAGAAGGAACTAACATTATTTACGAATCTATTCAGACCGTGTTGTTGCAATGTGGCCTTAATAAAATCTTCCACATTATCGGTCGTTGTTAACTTTTCAACCGTAATGGGGAATGGGTCAAGTTTAAGAAATTGTCCAACCGAGGAATTCGGTCCCGAGCGTTGTTGTGAAGTAAGAAGACACATAATCATTTCTCTAATAATTTTGTCTTTGTCAATTATAACATTTTGTTTTTCAACATTTCTTAATTGTCTTGCCTGTAAAAAAGGGTTTTTATTGTTCGCGATTACCTTTTTTACCATCTCAATGTCGGTTTGTGATATGTTCCAATTAATTTTCATAGTTGTCTTTTTTAGCTGCCGCATAACATTAGTATATCCGCCATAACCATATCGTTTATGGCGTATATATTCCAATTGGACGAACATGATTACTTCGGTTTCCTTTTCCCAAATGTAAACGTTTCATATAAACTATCCAAGGGACTCTTTAAGGTTTTGTTGTTGATGCTCAATACCCGGGTGTACACCTCCGTGGTCTTGGTGCTGGCATGGCCCAGCGCACTCTGTATATGCCGGATGTTGGTGCCGCTCTGCATTAAATGGGTGGCAAAACTGTGGCGCAGGGTGTGGGGCGAGCTCCACGGGTTGGAATGGGTGGCCGTAACCGCACGCCTGTAAATGTTCTGGATGCTCCTCTTCGAATAAGGGCCGCCGTCCTGCCCCTCAAATAACCAATAACTCGGTTTAAACGCTATGTAATAACGCCGCAAAAGCTCCAACAAATGCGGACTCAATACCGTATGGCGGTCGCGCTTTCCCTTGCTGTCCTTGATGAATATATAGCCGTCGTCGCTGCGGATGTCGCACACCCGCAACCGTATTACCTCCCCAACCCGAAGTCCGCCCGAATACATCAGGTGAAGAACGGCACGGTGCTTAATATTGCTGGGCTGGTTGATGATCTTCCACACCTCCTCCACGCTCAGCACGTTGGGCAGGTCAATGCTCTTCTTGGGCCGGGTCACGTTGTAGTACTCGCGGGGCTTCCCCAAGGTGTGCTCGTAATAACATTTTATCGCATTGATCAAGGTGTTCTGCTTCTGTTCGCTGATCTTGTACTTCGATATCAGATGGAACAAAAACCCCTCAATCTGTTCTTTCGTTATAAGTGGCAGGTCGGCCTGTTCAAAATAATTAAAAAACTGCAACAGGGCGTGCTGGTAGGTGCGGATGGTGGATTCGCTAAACCCCTTGAGCACCATCTTTTGGTGGTTGCGGTCCAGTTCCAACTGGATCTTTTCGGAGGGCTCAATTTTGGGCATCCGGGCTGGCGAAACCATATCTTCCTCCACCAACCGATCCCCGAACAGGGCCTTTACCTTCGCGATGTTCTCCTTGGTATTGACAACGCTCCACAACTTCTGATTAAAATAATAAAAGGAAGTATTCAGTTTTTTGAACGCCAATCGGTCGTTTTCCTGCTCATAGGGAATGTGGAACTTTACCCTTTTTGCCGCCGGATGGGGGCGGTACATTACAATGCAATTCTCTGGTGTTGCTTTCATGATAATGGTCTTTAGAAGTTATTGTTTGTCAAACATAACCCAAGGAGAGGCCATTAGTCGGTTGTTAAACATTTGTAAACGTTTATATCCGTTAACAACGAATAGCGTACCTTAGTTCCGATGGAGACGGGTGGAAACCAGACCGGAAAATCCCTATAGCGTATGGATTCGCATCCAAGAAACCAGGCCGCCCCAAAACAGTTCCTGAACACCGATCCCCAATCCCCAATCCCCAAATTGCAAACAATACTACGGAAATGGAGAAAAGATGCCTGATGTGCAAAACACCGATGATCGGGAGAAGCGATAAAAAGTTTTGTGACATAAACTGTAAAAACGATTACCATACAAAATTGCGTCAGGTGACCAATAAGGCCGCCCGGACCATTGACAGCTACCTGAAGCGGAACCGCTCCATCCTTTTGGAAATACTCGGAAAAAACAGGAGCCAGATAAAAGTGTACCGCAATCTCCTGGAAAAGAAAAAGTTTCGCTTTAAATACCACACCCATCTCCATGTCAACTCCAAAGGGAAAACGTTCTTTTATGTGTACGATCTGGCGTGGATGGAGTTTTCGGATGATGAGATTTTAATTGTGAGAAAACACGTGTAAATCCAAGAAGTGACGGCCTCACAAAATAGCCGCGCCACGGGAGATAATGCTGCCCTATTCCATTCGCCAGACTCCGGCAGCAAATTAATAAATGCCCAAAATTTCCATGCCAAATGCTCCCTGCCCCAAAAGCTCGTATTCCTCCTCACCCAATACCTCCAAATACCGCATACCTATAACAGCTATGCCGTGCATGTCTGCATTCTTGACTACCTTTTTTTCCGGTCGCAACTCCAAGCGCTCCACGCCGTCCTTTTTCGGCCTTCTCACAGGTTTCGATGGGTAGGTGGTGAATAACTTCTGCTTCCTGTCATACGTCAAGACCAAATATAGAAGCTCATAATGGGTGGCCCCCTTGGGAAATAGGGTAGGGGAGGAGAGAAAATTACCTCATGTCAATGAAAAATCCGTTGGGTCGATCTCCGGATTCCCAAATTGCTGGCGGATGCCCACTTTAGGCGTGAACACAAACTCCCGAAGGAGTAACTTCCCTTTTAAAGTGTCCAATCCATTGCCCACGTTATAGGCCCCTCGCGGAGATTTTCTGTCCAGGGACTTTATTGCCAGAAACAACTTCATCAGCCGCGAGTGGAGCTTCCCATCCCGGGAATATCGTAAAATAGGATGAAGCCCTATCTTAAACTCCCTTACAAAAATACTGCAAAGGCCAAATTCGGCACTGTTTTTGTAGATGTTCGGGTTCTTTTTATTGTTCTCAGAATTGAAACCGTCCATGGTGGTAAGTTGTTGGTTATAACGAATATAACCCAAAAATTTATAGGACACAAACTGTTTTTTCCCAACCCTACGCAGACCCTATGGCGTCTCTATGCCGACCCCAAGGCGACCCCAAGGCGACCCCAAGGCGTCTCTATGCCGTACACACTCACTATATGCTGTATAAATACTCCTACCAAACCCCCAGCCACACTCACGACGACTGATCGCCCGCCCCAAGGTATGTGTATAAACCAAACCGAAACCAACACCCTGCCCCGATTTCACATCGGGAACCGACACCCGACACCCGACAACAGACAACAGACAACCCCGAAACTTCCCCCTTCACTCCTCTCGGCAACCTAACCTTTGTATTAAGTCCAAAGCATAGGTGGCTGAGTGAATTTGAAAAAGACGACAGCCGTTTCAAATTAATATCGAAGCCCAGAGGTGGCTGAGTATCCGCCGCAGGCAGATGTACCGAAGCCCAAAGGTGCTTGGGAACTATCCAAGTTCCAGCCCTGAAAGGGCGGCATATCCCAGCCCGGGGCGCAGCCCTGGGAACCCGGAAAACAACCGATCCTACAAGAGCCCTGAAGGGGCGACATATCCTATGGAGTTGTAATTAATTTTAAATTATGTCCCCCTTTCAGGGCTTTCAGGGCCTTGGGGTAGGGACTGCCATCATATCCCAGGGCTGAGCCCTCTACTGGGTTCCTGCACTCCGCCAGAGCTAAAAAATAAAGATTCTTAAAAAAACAAAATACACCGTCAATACTCAATACCGCCCCCACAGGATGAAGGCTTCGTTGGGTGCGTTTTCACAATAAATATTAAACCCCTCCGGGATTGGAGAAACTATAACAAGTAACCGGCCCTTCGTGTACTCTGCGCGCCCTGCGTGAAACCTACCCCTGTCATACCGATAACCAACTTCAAAAAAGGTCAACCTTATTTAGGATCCTACACGCACTTAATCCCCCACAGCCCATCACCAACCCCTACCTCACCGGCAAGCAATAACCGAAATCTCCACATTTACCGATTTTGGCAGACGTGCCACCTGAACCGTTTCACGGGCTGGGGCCGTAGCCTCATTAAAATAGGTGCCATATACCTGGTTTATGATTCCAAAATTATCCATGTCGCTAATAAAGATGGTGGATTTCAACACATTTTCAAAAGTCATCCCCGCCTCCGTAAGAATCGCCTTTATATTTTCCATCACCAATTTGGTCTCGGTCTCGATATCGTCCAAAACCAATTCGCCGCTCTGCGGATCAATGGCTATCTGACCCGAGGTATAAAGCATGTCCCCTTTCAAAACAGCCTGATTGTAAGGCCCAATAGGAGCAGGGGCCTGGGAGGTGTTTATTATTGTTTTCATATTTCTAAGTTTAAGCGTTTACTAATTTACAGTGAATTTAAAGAAAATAACCCAACTCCAAAACCCCCTTGAATTTCCATTACACTACCAATTTTCCCCCCTCCCGAGCAAATCCGAAGTTCGGTCCCCGAGCGGAGCCGAAGTTCGGTCCCCGAGCGGAGCCGAGGGGCCAAATCCACCTCAAAGCCTCTTATCCGACTCCCTTCTCTTATCGTACTTAATATCACTGAGAATGGATGATTTTATCCCAATAAAGAAATACCAGGCCGTATTGATACTGCCAATCGGAGTCCAGTTAAAACTCATCTGCCAACTTTCCAGGTCGCGCTGAAAGCGGAATTGGGTCAAAGTAACTCCCTGGTTCTTAAAATCATATCCAGACGACACCCCAACCGTCCAACGGGGAGCCAGTTCTAAATTGGTGCTGAGCATCAACGACTGCGAACTTATTTCATTTTGGCGCTGATTGTTGCCGTACGTAATGGTATAGGCCAAACGCATGTCCCACGGAATTGTGTAATTGTACCATTCCACATTCCGCTCTATCTTGTCATCCTCCTCATAGATCTCTCCGCTATAAATGTCTGCGGCTTCCCCAAAAAGATCATCAGGACGGCCTCCATTTCTAAACGTCTCGTTTTGGATGCGATCCATACTCTTTGTTTTCTTGGTGAAATCCTTGCTGGAAAAAGAATAGTTGATACTCACGTTGGCATTGGTAAGCCGAAATAGACTTCCCCCGTTGTTTATATTAAAGACATCGATCTTTCTATTGTTGTTGTCCAACGCATACGGATCCAGGCTCCCGCTAAAGTTGAAATCCAATTTGGGTATTATGGGGATACTTCCCGAAAACTGTACCGGGCTCCACTGCAGCGAATCTCCCGCCAAGTTATAGGCCGTGCTGAAATTGAGGTTGTTTAGCAAGATTACCTTTTTGGGTTCCGTTGCGGTACTGTCCCTATCGCGGACCTTGGCCTCAAAAGTATTGCTCAGGCTTATTCCCACACTGCTTGAATAAACCTTGCTCGGAGGACCGTATAGTGTATTTTCAAAACGGGAATATTCTACCAACTCCCCTGCTGCCTCTTCAGCGGTAAGGGGAATCCTAAACTCGTCGTAGTACCTGTCAAAGGCCGGATTGACATTATAGGCCAGGGAGGGCCGCACCACATGCCTAATCGCCTGGATTTTGTTGTCTTTTCCAAAGTTGAACAACCCGTAGAGCGTGGTTCCCAGACTGGTGGTGAAATTGTAGGTGCGATAGCTCTCAAAGCCAGAGAGAGTATCCTGTACAATTCCGCCCCTCCCGTCAAAAGCGCTGGCATCATATCGTTTGCGCGTGCTTTTCAATACCCAGGTTTCCCGATAATTGGTGCCTGCGGAAGCACTTAAATATTTTAAAATCTTAAAATTGGTGGTTATCGGAATGTTGTGCTGTGCCCCAATCTGCGCCTGGTTGAACATCTCCGGTTTAAAGAAAAGCGAATCGGTGGTCTGGATGCGGTTTTCTGCCGAAAGATCATATTGGAAGTTTATATTTTGGATAATGCCCTTTTTGGTCCCGTTTTTCGGGGCAAAAGGATAGATCCTCGACACACTGGCATTCAGGTTTGGCAACGACATGGAAATATTCTGGGTCTGCGTATTTTGCGAATGGGTGGCCGCGAGCGTAAAGTTTACCTGTGGATCGCCTTCAAAGGTTCTGGAATACGAAACCGAAGAGCTTAAAGTATTTACCAGGGCACTGGCATTGTTGGTTTGGTTGATGGATTCCGTGAAATATTTGCTGCTCCCCAAGTTCACCGAAGCCGAAAAACGGGAATTCGGACTGCTCTTGGCATCCTGGGAATGGGTCCACCGAATGTTGTAAATACTGCTCTCCTCAAAATCGGGAAACCCCCTTTCACTGTTGACCAAACTTTCAAAACGGGCACTAAAACTCCCGCGGTATTTATACCGCACCACGTAGGTTGACTCTCCCCTAAGGGCATAACTGCCATTGGTGTAGTAATCGCCCAACAAACTCAAATCCAAATAGTCGTTGATGGCAAAATAATATCCCCCATTTTGAAAAAAGAACCCGCGCCGGCTGTTTTCCCCAAAGGAAGGAATGATAAAACCCGAGGCGCGATCCTCGGTCAAGGGAAAATAGGCAAAGGGCAGCCCCACCGGAGTGGGCACATCGGCAATGTACATATTGGTAAGACCGGTGACAATTTTTTTCTTGGGAACAAACTTCGCCTTTCGGGTATAAAAGTAATATTCGGGGTCTTCTATGTTTTTTGATGTGGTAAAACGCACGTTCCGTAAATAGACCACCGAGTCATTTACCTTTTTTGTCACTTCTGCCAATACGTTAAACCCGCTCTGCTCGGTACGGCTGTTAAACACCAAGGCCTTTTCCGAATTGAAGTTGTACCTAATGGAATCGGGCTCTACCTTATTGCTCCCCTGAACAAATACGGGACGTTGGCTGTAAACGCCCGCACTGTCTATTCCCATGGCATATACTTCATTTTTGTTGTAGTCCAGGATTATCAGGCCGGCATCTATACGCATGTCCTCATATTTTATGTAGGCATTGTTGTACATGTACACTTTCTTTTCCTTCCTGTTTAAAAACACATAATCCTCTCCGTAATAGTCCACTATATCGGTCAGGGTTTCCTTGGGTGGGGGTACGGTATCGGTTTTTACCGTGTCCTGTGCCTTTTCGTTCAATTCCCCCACAAGGGGGGTTAGATTTACCGAAAGCGTGTCTTGCTCTGTCCTCGGAAGCTGGGCCTCATTCTTGGGGGGAATGTCCTGCGCATGCAAAACAAAGCCGCTGAGTAGCAGGAATGTTAAGAAAGTTGTTAAGTAATGCCTCTGCGTCCGCAATGTTCCGATGCTATTATTTTGTAGATTTGGCTCAGTATTTGAAACGTTCAAAAATAAACATATTTTCTCGGGTACGTTTTTTTAAATGAAATTTTCGGGAAAAGGATTTAAGTGGCTCAGGGAACCAGACTTTAAACCACAACCTGTCCCGCAGCATGAGGGAATCAAGAAAGTAGGGCAGAGGCGCCTCCATTCCCTCTTTATGGGAATCAGAGGGCCCCAGGTCCCGCACGGAAGCAGAGCTGTTTTAAGTTCTCATAGGCGGTTTCAATTCTTTTCCAAAATAAATAAAGCCAATAACAAATAATCAATAAAAACAACCGTTCACCTATTTATGAAGACGATTTTCCACACTTTCTTACTTAGTTCCTTGTTGTTGTTCCTTTCGCCCATGTGCACGGCAGCCGAAAGACCGATAAAACCTTTTGTGGTAGTACTGGATGCGGGCCACGGTGGACACGATTCGGGAAATACGGGCAATGGATACAAAGAATCGGAAATCGCACTGAGTATCGTGCTAAAGGTGGGGCAGGAGCTTGAAAAATTGCCCAATGTAAAAGTAATTTACACCCGAAAAACCGATGTCTTCTTGGAATTGCGCGAACGGGCTGCCATTGCCAATAGAAACGATGCCGATCTCTTTGTTTCCGTACACTGCAATGCCCACAAAAGCCAGGCCCACGGCACCGAAACCTTTGTGCTGGGGCTCCATAAGAGCCAGGCCAACTTCGAGGTGGCAAAAAGGGAAAACGAAGTAATCTACCTGGAGGAAAACTATCAGGAAAAGTACGGCGGTTTTGATCCCAACGCCCCCGAATCGCTCATTGGAATGGTACTTATGCAAGAGGAATACCTGGATCAAAGCATCCTTTTGGCCAGTCTGGTCCAAAATAACATTGTGAATAATCTAAAACAAAACGACCGAAGCGTAAAACAGGCGGGGTTTTGGGTGCTCCACAATACCTATATGCCCAGTGTATTGATAGAGACCGGATTCCTGACCAATAAAAAAGAAGGGGCCTATCTAAATTCGGCAAAAGGGCAAACAGATATGGCCCGCGAGATAGCCGCTGCAATAAAAGGATATATAAAAAGTCTGTCGGTCGCTAATCTGGATCCGAAGATTGAAGATACCAAAATAGACCAGATTCAGATAGAAAAGGCATTGGAAACCACAAAAGAGGATATATATGCGGGGGTAACCTTTAGGGTACAGCTCGCCGCAAGCGGAAGAAAGCTCGATACAAAACCGAGTAACTTTAAAGGCCTTACCCAGGTATCCCGGGATAGGGAAGATGGCCTGTACAAATACTATTACGGCGAAACATCAGATTACAACAAGATAGAAATGATGAAGACCTTCGCCCGTCAAAAAGGATTTGACACGGCCTATATCGTGGCCTTTAAAAAGGGAAAAAAGGTAAATCTTCCCGAAGTGTTAAAATCCAAAGCCAATTAGTGGGCTTTCTTTATATTTATCACTTAAATTTGTTCCTAACCTAAAAACATCCCTTTGAGACTATCTAGAGAAGTAAAGACCGGAATTCTCGCCATCGGTGCCATTCTATTGCTCATCTTTGGCTATAGTTTCCTAAAAGGCACCAACCTTTTGGAGAAAAACAGAGAGTTCTTCGTAAAATACCAAAACGTCGAGGGCCTCGCCAAAGCTGCCCCCGTTACCATCAATGGTCTCACCGTTGGCAAAGTGCAGGATATTTCCTTTGCAAATGAAAAAGGATGGCTGGTAGTCAAATTCACCATCGAAAGAGATATCGAGTTCTCAAAAAACAGTTTGGCCAGAATTTATAGCGCCAGTCTTATCGGGGGGAAGTCCTTGGCTGTTTTTCCCGAATATGACGCCAACAATATCGCCAAAAGCGGCGATACCCTTCGTGGCGAAATCGAAGACAGCATGCTCTCAGTAGTCACCAAGGCACTTGGGCCCTTGGAAAAGAAAGTGAACAATACCTTGGCCACCGTGGATACCTTATTGCTCAACGTTAACGACATCGTCGATGCCGACACCCGTAAAAATCTAAAGGAATCTATAGAAAACCTTAACAATACCTTGAACTCATTCTCCGGAGTATCCGAAAACCTCAACCATATTTTGGCCAATAATACCGATAAGTTGGACCACACCTTCACCAACCTGGATAAAACCGCAAGCAACCTTTCGCGACTTACCGACTCCTTGGCACAGTTGGAAACAGGAAAGCTGGTGACTGAACTGCAGGATGTGGTTTCCAGAATTAATAAAATAGTGGCAAATGTGGATGACGGCCACGGTTCCATTGGCAAATTGCTAAAGGATGAAACCCTGTATAATAACCTGGAAGGGGCCTCCAGGCAGTTGGATGAACTGCTCCAAGACATAAAGCTGAACCCCAAACGATATGTACACATTTCGGTCTTTGGAAGAAGGGCGAAAGAATACAAGGCTCCAGACAACCCAGACCTTTAAATTATGCAATACATTCCGAACATATTATTTTTAATTCTTCTCGCAGCGGGAATTGGGTATTTTACCTTTAATATCCGCAAGATTATCAGAAACATCAAACTGGGGCGAGAAATAGACGCCTCAGATAACAAAGCTCAACGGTGGTCCAATGTGCTCCGCATTGCCTTGGGCCAATCTAAAATGGTAGTGCGGCCCATCCCCGGACTGTTGCACATTTTTGTGTATGTGGGCTTTATAATTATCAATATTGAAGTGCTGGAAATTATTATAGATGGGATTTTTGGAACCCATCGCGTGCTTTCCACCGTACTTCCAGCGGGATTGTACAACTTCCTTATCGGCGCCTTCGAAATATTGGCTTTCCTAGTGCTGGTAGGGGTTATTTTGTTTTGGACCCGCCGTAATATTCAAAAACTAAGAAGGTTCTGGGCGCGTGAGATGAAGGGATGGCCTAAAAATGATGCCAATTATATCCTCTATTTTGAAATGGTCCTCATGCTGTTGTTCCTAACCATGAACGCGGCAGACCAAAGATTGCAGCTCCTCCAACCCGAACATTATACCAAGGCCGGCGCATTTCCCATCAGCCAATACTTGGTGCCCCTATTGGACAACCTTTCCGTAAGGGGGCTCATTGGCGTAGAACGTGGGGCCTGGTGGCTGCACATTGTAGGGATATTGGTCTTTCTCAATTACTTGTATTTTTCAAAACACCTGCATATTATCCTGGCATTTCCCAATGTGTATTTCGGTAGGGTAGTGCCCCAAGGGAAGTTTCCAAACCTCAAGTCGGTTACCGATGAAGTAAAAATGATGATGGATCCAAATGCCGATCCCTTTGCCGCCCCTCCTGAAGGAGCCGCCGAGGCACCTCCCACAAAGTTTGGTGCCAGTGATGTCATGGACTTGAGCAGGTTCCAATTGCTCAGTGCCTATACGTGTACCGAATGCGGCCGATGCACCAGTGTGTGCCCCGCCAATATCACAGGCAAGCTGCTCTCTCCCAGAAAAATTATGATGGATACCCGCGACCGCTTACAAGAAGTGGGACGGAACATCGATAAAAATGGGGAGTTCAAACCCGATGGAAAACAACTGCTGGACGATTATATCCTACGAGAGGAGCTGTGGGCCTGCACCACCTGCAACGCCTGTGTGGAAGCCTGCCCCGTAAGTATCGAACCGATGAGCATCATTATGGATATGAGACAGTATTTGGTGATGGAACAATCGGCCGCCCCGCAGGAACTAAACGTAGCGATGACCAACATAGAGAACAATGGTGCCCCCTGGCCTTATAACCAGATGGACCGTTTGAATTGGAAAGACGAAAATTAAATAAGGAAAGAACTGAGGACGATTTAGAAAATCTGTTGAAATTAGGATAGGAATGAAGAAAGAGGCAATTGAAAAGATGCTGCACGAGAAAGTGGAAAAGGGCGAACATATAAGCCCCATCCTGCCCGAAGGCGTAAAAAACTACTTGATAGATATAGACGGTACCATTACCGAGGATATTCCCAATGAGGAACCCGAACGTATGGTTACCTGCAAACCCTTTCCGGATGCGTTAAAAACATTGAACAAGTGGTACGAGGAAGGGCATATTATATGTTTTTTTACCTCTAGAACTGAGGCCCATAGGGAAATAACCGAAACCTGGTTGCAAAAGCACGGTTTTAAATACCACTCCATGCTCATGGGCAAACCACGTGGAGGAAATTACCATTGGGTAGATAACCATTTGGTAAAAGCCACCCGGTACAAAGGCAAATTCACCGATTTGGTAGAAAAGGAAGTGACCATTGAAGTGTTCGATGATTAAATAACACCCGGGCCCGAAGGAAAGCAGCAGAACGCTCCCCTTTAGGGGCTGGGGGTGGAAAAAGAGGTGCCCATTGAAGTGTTCGATGATTAAAAAAAAGAAAAAATAAATTGTCACCCTGAGCGCAGTCGAAGGGTTGAAACCAGAAACTTAAAAAAATGAGTGAACCAATAAAAGTCCCAACAATGGCTGAATACGCCGCTCAGGGCAAAATGCCGGAAGTCCTTTTTTTTGTGGGCTGTGCCGGCAGCTTTGACGATCGTGCAAAAAAGATAACAAAGGCCTTTGTGAAACTACTTCACAAGGCCAAGATAGATTTCGCTGTTTTGGGAACCGAAGAGAGCTGCAATGGCGATCCCGCAAAACGGGCAGGAAACGAATTCCTGTTCCAAATGCAGGCAATGGCCAATATAGAGGTGCTCAATGGCTATGGAATAAAGAAAATTGTAACTGCCTGCCCCCATTGTTTTAATACCATTGGCAATGAATATCCGGAATTGGGGGGGAATTACAAAGTAATGCACCACACCCAATTTTTAAAATCCCTGCTCAATGAAGGCAGACTGAAAGTGGAGGGAGGTAAGTTTAAAGGAAAAAAAATCACCTTTCATGATCCCTGCTATCTGGGAAGGGCCAATGGCGAATATGAAGCTCCCCGGGACCTGCTAAAAAAACTGGATGTGGAACTGGTGGAGATGAGGAGAAATAAAAAAAATGGCTTTTGCTGTGGCGCCGGGGGAGCACAGGTGTTTAAGGAACCCGAAAAAGGCGATAAGGATATCAACGTAGAGCGCACCGAAGAAGCAATGGAAACCACTTCTGAAATAATTGCCACCGGTTGTCCGTTCTGCATGATGATGATGACCGATGGAGTAAAAGCTAAAAATGTGGAGAATAAAATGCAGGTAATGGACATTGCCGAAATGATAGCCAGCGCCGAAGATTTATAAACTCATCCCTTTGTGGCGAGAATGCCCCAGGAAGGGGGAGAATAATTTAACCAACAAATAAGTTGCTGATATCTTGTTGGTATTGTATAAGAAAAAAGAAAAATTAAAATGTTGACAGAATTCAAAAATCTACCCGATGATTCCCGAGTGTGGGTCTATCAGGCAAACCGAAAATTAAGCGATGACGAAGTTGCCGAAATCATAGAACTAACCGAAGACTTTCTTACCAAATGGACGGCTCACGGCGCAGCCTTGGAAGCAGGGGTGGAAGTGAAGTACAATCGGTTTATCGTCATAGGGCTCAACCAGGCAAATGCCTCTGCCTCGGGCTGTAGTATTGATGCCTCAGTGCACTTTATACAGTCCCTTCAAGAAAAATTTGATATCGATCTGTTGGATAAAATGAACGTAACCTTTTATTCGGGTGAATATTTGGCCTATAAACCTCTGGCCGACTTCAAAAAAATGGCAAAGGATCGTTCCGTATCAAAAAACACCATAGTCTTCAACAACCTTGTAAATACAAAAGCTGAATACCTGGAAAACTGGGAGGTTCCCGCAATGGAGAGCTGGCACAGTAGATTTTTATCCTAAAAGGCTTTTGTTGTTATGAAGAATTTATTGTTTTCCATCCTTTTTGGTCTGTTGTTTTTTTCTGTTTCATCACAGGAAAAAAATCCATTGATCGTAAAAGACGATTTTCAAAACCAAAAGAGATGGGTCGATAGCATTTACGAAAACATGTCACTCGAAGAGAAAGTGGGCCAGCTTTTTATGGTCGATATCTTCTCCAGCGACCCAAAGGCTAAGACCGATAAAATTGAGGATCTTATTGTCAATTATCACCTGGGGGGAGTCATTTTCTCCAAAGGAGGGCCGGTGCGACAAGCAAAGCTGAACAATAAATTTCAAGCCTTGTCCAAAGTGCCTTTGATGATTGGGATGGATGCCGAATGGGGCCTTGCCATGCGCCTGGATTCCACGTATGCCTTCCCGTGGAATATGACCTTGGGGGCTATTACCGATAACGGAATAGTAGAAAAAATTGGAAAGAGAATTGGGGAACAGGCCAAGCGATTGGGGGTGCATATCAACTTTGCCCCCGTGGTGGATGTCAATATCAATCCCAAAAACCCCATCATCGGCAACCGTTCCTTTGGAGAGGATAAAGAAAACGTGACCGAAAAAGCCATTGCCTTTATGAAGGGAATGCAAAGTGCGGGGGTTATGGGCAGTGCAAAACACTTTCCCGGCCATGGCGATACCGATGTGGACAGCCATAAGAGCTTGCCCACGATCAACTTTTCCCGCGAAAGATTGGATAGCGTAGAACTATATCCCTACAAACGGCTTATAAATGAAGGAATCAACAGCATTATGGTGGCCCACCTTAATGTGCCGGCATTGGAACCTCAATTTAATTACCCGTCCTCCCTCTCTTCCAAGATAATAACAGGATTGCTGAAAAACGAATTGGGTTTCAACGGACTTATTTTTACCGATGCCCTCAATATGAAAGGGGCATCCAATTTTAAAAAGCCGGGAGAGATTGAACTGGCAGCATTTTTGGCCGGAAACGATGTGCTCCTTATTCCGGAGGACATGCCCAAGGCTGTAGATTTTCTCATCGCTGCATACAATGACGAAATAATTACCGAAAAACGGCTGGCCTATTCCGTTAAAAAAATCCTCTACGCAAAGTATAAAGTGGGCCTCAACCACTATAAGCCGGTGAGTATTCCGTATTTGGTGAGCGATCTCAATACGGTGAATGACGATGCCCTGTACGAAGAAGCTATGGACAACGCCCTTACCGTGATCAAAAATGACCGTGCCATTCTCCCCATAAAGGATCTTCAGAAAAAAAAGATTGCCTATATCAACTTTGGAGATGATTCGGGCGAAGATTTTTTAAACGAACTTAAAAAATACGGAAATGTCAAGTGGATAAAGGCAAATAGCCTTGATGAATACATCCAGAAACTCAAAGCGTATAATTACGTAATCATCGGTTTTCACAAATCAAATGAAAACCCGTGGAAGAAATATGAATTTTCTGAAAGGGAACTTGTTTGGCTATATGAAATCGCGCGGACCAACACCGTGATTCTCGATGTGTTTGCCCGGCCGTATGCCATGTTGGGTTTACGGACTACCGCCAACTTTGAAGGGGTGATAATGTCCTATCAAAACAGTAAAATTTCCCAACAACTTTCCGCCCAGCTTATCTTTGGTGCCCGAGAGGCCAAGGGTAAATTGCCGATCTCTTTAGGAGATGATTTCCCCTTGAACACCCTATACAAAACCAAATCCTTGAGAAGACTCCAATATGGAACTCCTGAAAGCGTGGGAATGAATTCCTATAAACTTCGAAAGATTGATTCCCTGGCGAATCTTGGAATAAAAGAAGGAATGTTTCCTGGAGCACAGATTTTGGTCGCTCGGAAAGGTAAAATAATCTATCAAAAAAACTTTGGGTATCACGAATACGACAAAAAACTGGCGGTGCAGGATACCAATGTATACGACTTGGCCTCCCTCACCAAGATTCTCGCCACCTTGCCCATTGTCATGGAATTAGTGGACAAGAAGGAACTCTCCTTGCATACCAAACTTTCTGAAATGCTTCCGGAGTACAAACACTCAAACAAGGCCAACGTAACCTTGCAGGAAATGCTCTCGCACTATGCGCGATTTAAAGCTTGGATTCCTTTTTACCGCTACACGCTCAATGAAAAGAAAAATGGCGTTTCCCCCAAATATTATTCCGATGTCCCCAGTAAGGATTTCAATGTGCAGGTAGCAAAGGATCTGTATATGAGAAGGGATTATATGGATACTATTTTTAAAATGATACGGGAAAGCGATTTAAATCCAAGGCTGGAATATAAGTACAGCGATTTGCCCTACTACATATTAAAGCGATATCTGGAACGCAAGTTTGAAAAACCTATGCAAATCATCGTACAGGAGAATCTCTATGAGTCCCTTGGAGCCAATTATACCACCTATTTGCCCTTGAGCAAATTTTCCAAGGACAACATTCCCCCCACCGAACAGGACAATGTTTTCAGAAAACAGAAAGTTCAGGGCTATGTGCACGACCAAGGAGCGGCAATGCTGGGTGGAGTAAGTGGCCATGCCGGTCTCTTCAGCAATTCCAACGACGTTGCCAAAATAATGCAAATGTACCTGTGGAAAGGATTTTATGGAGGGAAACGGTATTTTAATCCCGACGTTTTTGAGGAGTTCAACACCTGTTATTATTGTAACAAGAACGTGCGTAGGGGTGTGGGTTTTGACAAGCCCCAACTGGGTAGCGTAGGCCCCACCTGTGGGTGCGTGTCCATGACCAGCTTTGGGCACAGCGGCTTTACCGGTACCTTTGCCTGGGCGGATCCAGAAGAGGAAATTATATATGTATTTCTGTCAAACAGAACTTTCCCGGATGCGGAAAACAGAAAATTAATACGCAGTGATCTGCGCAGTATTATACAAGAAGCCGTTTATGCGGCCATTGATTATTGAAAAATAAATTATAGGGAACCAAGGCTAAAGGAAATCATTAGCAAAACCGCCCTGGTTCTTGGCTCAAAAGAAGAAATATGAAAATAGCAATAGTTTGTTACCCCACCTTTGGTGGAAGTGGAGTAGTGGCCACAGAATTGGGGCTTGCATTGGCCCAACACGGGCATGAAGTCCATTTTATTACCTATAAGCAACCGGTCCGTTTGGAGCTGTTGTCGAAAAATATTCATTTTCATGAAGTGACCGTACCGGAATATCCCCTGTTTCACTTTCAACCTTATGAGCTCGCCCTTTCCAGTAAATTGGTCGATATGGTCAAGCTTCACAAAATAGATGTGCTCCACGTGCATTATGCCATACCTCATGCGTATGCGGGCTATATGGCAAAAAAGATGTTGGCAGAAGAAAATATCTTCATTCCTATGGTCACTACCCTGCACGGTACCGATATTACCCTCGTGGGGAACCATCCCTTCTACAAACCAGCGGTTACCTTCAGCATCAATAACAGCGACGTGGTTACCTCGGTGTCGCAAAGCCTAAAGGATGACACCCTTCGCCTTTTTGAGATACGAAAGGAAATCCATGTGGTACCCAATTTTATCGATATCCCAAAAAAGGTGAATGTGTATAGGGAATGCCAACGAGATATAATGGCCGAGCCCCACGAGCGGATCGTTACCCATGTCAGTAATATGAGAAAAGTAAAACGCGTGGAAGATGTAATTGAAATTTTTGACCGCATCCAAAAGAAAATACCGGCAAAGCTGGTAATGGTAGGAGAGGGGCCAGAGCGCGAAACCTGTGAACGCCTGTGCGTGAAGAAGGGGATTGCAGACAAGGTTTTGTTTGTTGGAAATAGCAATGAAGTGGATAAAATCCTTTGCTTCACCGACTTATTTCTTCTTCCTTCCGAAAAGGAGAGTTTTGGACTTGCGGCATTGGAGGCTATGGCTTGTGGGGTTCCGGTTATTTCAAGTAATACCGGTGGCCTTCCTGAAGTAAATATCCAAGGGATAAGCGGCTTCCTTAGCGATGTTGGAAACGTAGGGGAAATGGCCAAAAACGCATTAAAGATTCTTGAATCAGATGAAAGTTTGGCCAAATTTAAAAAACAGGCCATTGAATCGGCTATGGTCTTTGACACCAAAAAGATTGTGCCCCTGTATGAAAGATTGTATGAGGAGGCCATTCACAAAAAAATGGCCGTTAATTGTCAATAGTTTTTCTCAATAAACGCCATCGCATTGTCTCGCATAACCCGGTTGACAATGGCAGCAGCGTCTATTCGATTAAAATCGCGTAGCGTATCAATGTTGCTTGACAGGTAGTTTTGGGCGTGGTTCAGCATTTCCTCGGCCAGATCTTTCATGTTTTCCGCCGTCCACAGACCGTTTATCGGATTTACTATGCCGTCAAAATCGCTTCCAATACTTTGTATCCCCCAACAAAACAGACCTTCCTTGTCCAGCACCTCGGCAATATGTTCCACTTGCCGCCAAACCAATAAAGCTTTCTTCCTTAGCTGCCGGCGCTTGTTTGGGAAAAAAACCTTGCTTTCGGTTATGGCTTTTTCACTTCCTATTCGCCGAACGTCCAACTGGATTCCAAAAATACCTCCACTACGGGCAATCTTAATCAGCTCTTCATCATAGAAGTTGATGTTGATATTGCAAAACCATTCCCCGTGTGCTGGAAACCCAGTACGATTATATTGCTCTATGGAATGCATTCCATTGCACGCCGCATGACTGGCGATGATGGGAATTTTCTCTGAAACGTATTTGGTGTCCAACAGTTGGTAATAGGCTTTTCGCGAAGCTGTGCTCAGATGTTTTACATCGATCAAAATTCGATTCCCTTCTGAATTCTCCAAAAGAAGATCGATCACTTTCAGGCCCAACTCGGTAATGCCCGAATCCAGTCCGCGATTTTGGTTTTTTTTTATGCTTCCAATGGTTATGCTACGGGAATGGCCGGCCAGCTCGTTGTAAAAATGATGTGCCAGGGTAATAAAAAGGGGACGATGCTCCCATTTTTTTATGGTTTTCACATTTTCACGTACCTCGGTGGGACTGGCCATATCCTTTTTCATGTCCAGGCCGGTATTGAAGCTGTGCCCTCCCTCAACGGTGAGAAGGATATTTATAATCTTTTTGGAGTCAGTCTCTGCGGCCAGGTTGCTCTGGATATCCTGAAAACTTCGAACCAATCGATAGGTGTAGATTTTTCCATCTACTTTCACTACCTGATTGTGCAGTTGTTGATAGTAATGGTATTCATCTGTTAAATCCAGAAAGTAATCGTTCAGATTGCGGACGTAATCCATTCGCGATTGACTTATGCCGGCCGCCAGATTGACCAATACATCGGTTATGCCCTTTACTCCCATAACTTCCTTGCCAAAAAAATGCTTTTCAAAGGGATATAAGGCTACAACCACCACCTTGACATTCGATTTCGCAAGTGCAGTTAAATCGGTCTGGGTAAATTTGGTAAGAGTTACAATCCTGTTTACAAATTTTTCCAAAAAATTCGGGGGGCTGGAGTGCCAGATGGAGTTTTTCCTATTGGGATCCGGGGAGTTCTGTTTGGTCGGTGCGTATTTAAAGCTTTTGCTATAGGGTTTAAGTGAGGGGTGACAGTGGATATCCACATAATTCTGATACATGAGTGTCGGCTTAATTAAACAGATAAAATTGCAATAAAATCCCGTATTAAAAAACAGGGTTTTTCCTGTATTTTTAAAAGGGAAATGCCCCTATAGACGGGGCATTTCTTAACAATTTATTTCTCTGAGGAACTAAAACTGATATCTGGCACTCAAGCCTACATCCAAGACTACATCATCTCGATATCCGAGATTAAACTGAGGTCGCAGGTCAAAGGAAATGAGTAAGGGAAAATCAAAATTGTATTCAATTCCTATATCTCCGGTTAAGAAGGCATAGGCATCCGTATCAGTCCGCCTGGTCCTGTAGTAAGGATAATCGTCATCATAGTGATACCGGTCGTAACTCACAAAGCCGGCGCCCACACCAGGTCCAGCATACCAGTTAAAGCCCCCATCGATATTCCATACCCACTGATAGATACCGGTAAGCTTTACCGCGTCCCAATAGCGTTTGCTGTGCCAGGCTAGACCAAATTCCAACCGATTGTTTCCACCAATTCCACGTTGGTAGTTTACTTCCGGCCCAAAACCATCGCTGTCACCAATCCTTAGACCTATAGCGTTCTTCGATATCTGTTGCGCGTTTGCCTGCCAGCCCATAGCGGCAACAGCAAGGATTAATAATGCATATTTCTTCATAATGTTTTTGATTTAGTTATATCAAAACAAAATTAAGGGTAATAAACTCTGCAATAGTTAAGGGGATGCTAATCTCCTCCTCCTTTCATACAAATTTTTGTTAAGGATTTTTATAACTTTACCGTATCCAATGAAAAAACAACTCCAGGATTTCCAGAAGATATTCATCGGTGAATTTTTTACCGATAAACTTCATACGTCCCTGTATGCCACGGACGCCTCTGTATATAGAAAAATCCCATTGGCAGTAGCCTATCCAAAAAATGAAAGAGGGCTCAAACAGCTCATTTCCTTTGCGGAAATTAATAGTACTTCACTGATCCCCCGAACTGCCGGTACTTCCCTGGCAGGACAATGTGTGGGAGAAGGAATTGTGGTGGATGTTTCAAAACACTTCACGAGAATAATCAATATAGACACTGACAACAGAACGGTTACAGTCCAACCTGGAGTGGTACGGGAGGAATTAAACACCCTCCTAAAGCCCTATGGCCTTTTTTTTGCTCCCAACACTTCCACGAGCAACCGCTGTATGATAGGAGGAATGGTGGGAAACAACAGCAGCGGTACCACCTCCATTCAGTATGGAGTGACCCGTGATAAGGTGAAAAAACTGAAAACCCTGCTCTCCAATGGCGAGGAAGTGGTATTTGAAAAACTATCCAAAGAGGATTTTCGCCATAAAACAGGCCTCAATTCCTTGGAGGGAACAATATATAAGACAATTTTCGAGGAATTGAACGCTCCGGAAACCCAACAAGAGATAAAAGATCAATTTCCCAAAAGGAAAATACATAGACGAAATACCGGGTATGCCATAGACAGTTTACTGGATACCTCGGTATTTGGAGAGTTTGAGGAGGAGATCAACCTGTGCAAATTGCTCTGTGGAAGTGAGGGAACGCTGGCCTTTACTACCGAAATAACCTTGCACCTGGATGTGCTTCCTCCAAAATATACGGCTATGGTGGCTACACACTATGCCACCTTGGAAGCTTGCCTAAACGATGTGAGTGTGGCTATGCAGCACAATCTCCATACCTGCGAGATGATGGACAGTGTGATCTTGGATCGCACCAAACACAACAAAACCTACCAACCCTACCGCCGCTTTGTCCAAGGGGAGCCCAGGGCCATACTTCTTTTGGAACTGAAAAGCGATACAGAGGAGGATTTGGAAAGACAAACCCGAGCCTTGCTAAACTCCTTGGAAAATTCCAACCTCAGTTATAACAATCCCGTGCTCAAGGGAAAAGAGATTGAAATGGCCCTGGAACTTCGTAAAGCCGGCCTCGGATTACTGGGAAATATGGTGGGCGACAGGAAAGCAGTAGCCTGTATTGAGGATACCGCAGTCGCTCTGGAGGATCTTCCGCAGTATATAAAAGAGTTTACCGAGTTGATGGACAAATACCATCAACAAGCCGTGTACTACGCACACGCCGGGGCAGGAGAGCTTCACTTGCGCCCCATACTGAACCTAAAGGAAACGGAGGGCGTGGAGTATTTTAGGAAGATTACCACCGAGGTGGCCAAGCTTTGCAAAAAATACGGGGGTTCGTTCTCAGGAGAGCACGGTGACGGCATAGTGCGCGCAGAATTTATTCCCTTGATGATCGGCCAAAAGAACTACGAACTTTTAAAACGAATTAAAACAGTCTTTGACCCACAGAATATCTTTAACCCCAGAAAGATTGTCGACGCCCTTCCGATGGACAGATCGCTGCGTTACGAGATAGGAAGAAAAGAGCCGGAGATAGAAACCCTTATGGATTTTAGTGATTACCAAGGGATATTGCGACTGGCAGAAAACTGCAACGGCAGTGGCGATTGCAGAAAAAGTGCAGAGGCAGCAGGCGCCATGTGCCCCAGCTACCAGGCGACAAAAAATGAGAAGGACACTACCCGCGCCCGTGCCAATATGTTGCGGGAGGTATTGACAAATAGCGATGCCGTAAATAAGTTTGATTCCCAGGAACTAAAAGAAGTGATGGACCTTTGCATCAGCTGTAAGGCTTGTGCCAGTGAATGTCCAAGTAACGTGGATATCAGTATTGCAAAAGCAGAGTTTTTATATCAATATCACAAGGTAAATGGGGCCACGCTCTCCAATAAGATCTTTGCGAAAAGTACCCAGTTGAACAAATTTGCTTCCAGGGTTCCCACCGTAGCCAATTGGTTTTTTAAAAATGGATTCACTTCCAGAATCATTAAAAATATCAGTGGGGTCCATCCCAACAGATCCCTTCCCTTAGTTGCAAAAAAGAGCTTTAGTAAGACGATGCAGGACAGGGGCCGCACAGGGGGTGTAGGATCGCTCAAAGAAGCGGAAACAACTAAAAGAGTGCTGTTGTTCGTAGATGAGTTCAGCAATTATTTAGATGCCGAAATCGCCTTGGATTCCTTCCAATTATTAACCGCTTTGGGGTATCACGTAACGACCATTGACACCCTGGACAGTGCCAGGGCACTCCTTTCCAAAGGTTTTTTGGAAGAGGCCAAAATAGAGGTGAACAAAAACATCACCCGTTTAAAAAATAAAGTTTCCAATACGGTGCCCTTGTTGGGCATTGAACCTTCCGCCATTCTTTCTTTCCGCGATGAATATCTGCGCCTGGCAGATGACAAGAGCGCAGCAGAAATCATTTCAAAAAATTCATTTTTGATAGAGGAATTTTTGGCAAGTGAAATTGCAAACGGAAATATTTCCGCTGAACAGTTCACTTCGGAAGAAAAACAGATTAAAATCCATTCCCATTGCCACCAAAAATCACTTAGCAACCAAAAGGTGACCTTTGACATTCTAAATCTTCCCATTAATTATCACCCGACCATCATCCCGTCGGGTTGCTGTGGAATGGCAGGAAGCTTTGGTTATGAAAAAGACCATTATGATGTAAGCATGAAAATTGGGGAGCTCGTGTTATTTCCCGCCCTTCGCAAAACTTCAGAAGACACCGTTATCACCGCCAACGGCACCAGTTGCCGCCATCAAATTTTGGATGGTACCGGGCGGGAAGCACTGCATCCTGTTACAATTTTAAAAAATGCACTTTTAAAATCATGACGGTTCACCTCTGGCCAACAACAGATTTTGATTATTATTATTATTATTATTATTCCCGATTAAAAATTGGAACAAACCGCTTTCCGTATTTCCCTTAACCTCCTTTTCCAAGATTATTTTTTGAATTTATATTTTTTTTTGGATACTGAACGAAGTCGAGTACATTTGTTGAAAACCATTTTATGGCGGGAAATTCCTTCGGAAAAATTTTTACCCTTACCACCTTTGGGGAATCCCATGGCCCAGCCATCGGTGGCATAATAGACGGATGTCCTGCGGGCCTCTCCTTGGATTTCAATGCGATTGCCCGTGAGATGCAGCGCCGTAAACCCGGGCAGTCTGCTCTGGTAACCCAGCGAAAGGAAGAAGATGAAGTGAGTTTTCTTTCGGGAATATTTGAAGGGAAAACTACGGGCACCCCCATTGGCTTCCTAATTGAAAATACCGATCAAAAGAGCCGGGACTATTCCCATATCAAGAACGTTTACCGTCCTTCACACGCTGATTTCACCTATGAAAAAAAATATGGGATCCGTGATTACCGCGGTGGTGGCCGGTCCTCCGCACGCGAAACTTCGTGTAGGGTAGTGGCAGGCGCTATTGCAAAGCAGTTGCTGTCGGATATAAAAATCAATGCCTTCGTTTCCTCTGTCGGTACGGTTTATATAGATAAGCCTTATGAGGAACTCGATTTTTCCAAAACCGAAAGCAATCCGGTGCGCTGTCCAGATGAAGCCATTGCCAAACAAATGGAAGAACTGATCAAAGAAACCAGAAAAAAGGGTGATACCGTTGGTGGCACAATAACCTGTGTGGTTCAGAATGTGCCTATCGGCTTAGGGGAACCTGTATTTGATAAACTCCATGCCCAATTGGGAAAGGCAATGTTGTCCATAAACGCAGTAAAAGGATTTGAATATGGCAGTGGTTTTTGCGGTGCCAAGATGATGGGCAGCGAGCACAATGATATCTTTAATCCCGATGGGACTACTAAAACCAATCTTAGCGGTGGGATCCAAGGAGGTATAAGCAATGGCATGGATATCTATTTTAGAGTGGCCTTTAAACCTGTATCCACCCTTATGCAAAAACAGGAAACCATCGATTCGCAGGGTAACCCCGTGATTGCCGAAGGGAAAGGCAGGCACGACCCCTGCGTGGTGCCCAGGGCAGTTCCTATTGTCGAGGCCATGGCCGCTTTGGTATTGGCCGATTTTTGGTTGTTGAACAAAATTGCCAAACTGAACCCATGATCCATAATTCCTATTCCATATCACCGAGCCCCAACAGCCGGGATGCTTCATTAATATCTCAAGTCTCACGTTTAACATCTTACATTTATATATGAAAAAACTAGCCCTCCACTGGAAAATAATTATCGGACTGATTTTGGGAATTATCTGGGCCCTGCTTTCCAGCAAATTGGGATGGAGCGCGTTTACCATCAACTGGATTGCTCCCTTCGGAACTATTTTTATCAACCTCTTAAAGTTGATTGCCGTTCCCTTGGTCTTGGTCTCTATTATCAGTGGAGTAGCAAATATCGGCGATCCAGCTAGCTTGGGAAGGATGGGAGGAAAGACTCTGTTGGCATATTTACTCACCACTTTATTTGCGGTAAGCCTGGGACTGGTTTTGGTCAATGTAATTAAACCAGGAAAGCTCATTGATGAACAGAGCAGAATCGACAATCGGATCAGTTATGAAATATGGGCCTCAAAGGAAGGAAGGGAAGTTAAGGATGGCATCAATTACTTGCAAGATCCCGAGTTTTTTGAACGTGCCCAGAAAATTAGTGACCTTACCAAAGGTGAATTAAAAGATGCCTCGGTGAGCGAAAAAATGGAAACCGCTCAAAAGACCAAGGAAACCACACCCCTTCAACCCTTGATAGATATTGTTCCTGAAAACTTTTTCTTTTCCCTAAGTGACAATGGCTTGATGCTACAGATCATTTTCTTTGGAATATTTTTCGGAATCTCTCTGTTGTTGATCCCCAATGAAAAATCACAACCAGTCACTGCCTTTATGGACAGTGCCATGGAGGTTTTTCTCAAGATGGTGGATTTAGTGATGCAAGCCGCCCCCTTCTTTGTTTTTGCACTGTTGGCGGGAGTAGTAAGTAAAATGGCAGGTGATGATATTGGGAAGGTATACGAGATTTTTAAAGGTTTAAGTTGGTATTCCCTCACCGTTTTTGCAGGCTTGATGATGATGATTTTTATTGTGTATCCCCTGCTGCTGAAACTTTTTGTAAGAGGCATCCCGTATCGCGGATTCTTTAAATCGATGGCACCGGCCCAAACCTTGGCCTTTTCTACCTCCAGTAGTGCTGCCACGCTTCCGGTTACTATGGAATGTGTGGAAGAAAACTTAGGGGTGGACCAGAAAATAACCAGTTTTGTCCTCCCTATTGGTGCGACGGTAAATATGGATGGAACCTGTCTCTATCAAGCAGTGGCGGTGGTCTTTTTGGCGCAGTTGCATATGATCGATCTCACTATGGGGCAACAGCTTACCATCGTGCTGACAGCCACCTTGGCATCCATAGGCTCTGCGGCCGTGCCGAGCGCAGGATTGGTAATGTTGATCATTGTTTTGGAATCGGTAGGATTGAACCCGGCCTGGATTGCCATTATTTTCCCGGTAGATAGAATTCTCGATATGTTTAGAACCGTGGTCAACGTAACAGGCGACGCAACCGTGTGCACCATCATTGCGGATAGCGAAGGAATGCTGGACTACCAACCTGTAGAGGATCCCTCGGAAACCTTTGACCTGGATTCGTAGTTGCGGAAATGAATGTTTTTGCTACCTGGATTCCCACTTTATATCCTTCCTTATAAATACTTGGCCCTAAGCGAGTTATATTTTGGAATAATAAAAATATTTTCATAAATTCGTTACTCTCCCCAAGAATAGACCCAATCTATTTTTGTGAATAAGCCCTTCTTAGCTGTGTTTTAAAATGCATGGTTATGAAAAAATATCTTTTCTTCTTGGGGATGGCGCTGTTGGCGTCAAATTTTTATGGCCAAGTGGGGATTGGCACAACCACCCCATCACGGGCCTCTATGTTGGAAATAAGCAGCCAGACCAATGGCTCCGGCCCTTATAAGGGGCTGATGCCCCCGCGAGTGCCTCATATTGCTGCTAGGGATGCAATCAACCCTACTGCTGAGGATGAAGGGCTTCTCATATTTGTTCAAAGCTCTCGATGCCTTCAGATATGGACTGGAATTTCCTGGGAAAATATATATTGCAATGAATCGGAAGCATTAGCGTCAGATTTGTTTATATCGGAATATGTTGAAGGCAGCGAAATGAATAAGGCCATTGAAATTGCCAATTTTACGGGAAGTACAATAAACTTGGATTACTATAAACTTTTTATTAGTCGCAATGGGGGAAACAATACTTCCAATATTGATTTTAACCCAGGCTTTTTGTTGCCTCATGGAAGTGTATATGTTTTAAAACATGTGAATGCATCTCCTTTAATAATTGCCGATCAACTTTCATCCAAATTAAATTTTAATGGAGATGATGCAATTGTCCTTAGGACATCGGCTGGAGGATATATAGATATTTTAGGTGAAGTTGGAAATCCGGATATGTATGCAGAGAACGTAACTCTGCGAAAAAAATCTGCCACGGGACCCTCAACAACTTATAGACCGTCAGATTACAATGTGTTTGGCTTAGATGATTTTTCTGGTTTAGGGAGTCACGATTATTGAGAATATTGATTAGATAGAAATCTTTAAACTAACATTCACACTCCTTCCCACATCCAAAATCCCTTCCGGTTTAAAGCGGGAAAGATGGGAAATGTATTTCTTGTTGGTTAAATTGGTCCCACTGAGGCCGACTTTCAATAAGATCTTCTGAATTTTAAAACTAGTATCCACCCCCGCACTCAAGAGGGAATAGCCCCCAGTTCGAGTTTCAAATTCACTGACATTCGTTTGGTCAAAGGTGTTTTTAAGGGTTATAAAAACTGAGCTTTCCTTTCGGGTTTTTCCATCCTTTAATTCCACACGAAAGGTATTGCGAAGTGAGTTTGCCGGAATCAACGGTAGATAAGTATCGTTTTGCAATTGGCCCGTTACGGATTCAAAACTACTTTCCCAATGCAACCAATCGTAAGGGTGGGGATGGAGGTGAAAGCCCAGCTCGCCCCCGTAAAGCCTTGCGTCGTCCTGTAGGTAATCATACACTGAGGTCCCGTTGATCACCTCATCCGTGGGCGAGATGAAGATGTAATCGTTTACCGAATTGTAAAAGCCGTTGACGAAGAATTCCACATGTTTATTTCGGTATTCCAGGGAAAGATCGGTTTGGAAATTCTTTTCATTGGTCAGGTCGTGATTTCCTCTTTCATATCTGTTGGTCCCCTCGTGTACACCATTGGAAGTAAGTTCTGCCAAATTGGGCGCCCGAAAGCCACTGGCGAGATTAAGCCGGGCCGAAAATTCTTTAGAAAGATCATACTTTCCACCTAATGCGGCCGTAAAACTGGTAAAATCTTTGTCCAGGGCTGGAATATAATCGGTGTCGGCAGGGTTTCTTGCTGCATCACTCCTAATTTTTCTGCTGTCGAAACGCAACCCAGCCTGTAAGTCCACTTTGTTCAAATGGTAATGCGAAGTGGCCAAAATTCCAACATCAGTGGTGTTTGCATCTGGGATCAATATTTCCTCCCCATCGTTTTTATTCTTTTGAAACATTCCCTGTAAACCCACGATGGTTTCAAATTTTCCCATATCGGGCAAATGGTATTTTACGTCGTAATTGACCGTGCTCAGTTTCATCCGAAGATCGGGAATGGCTGGATCTTCCTCAAACTCTCGCCGGTCGTTGAAAAGGTAGCCCGCTTTGATGTCAAGACTGGAATTTGCAAAAAACACGTTGTTGTCCAGACTCAGGATATGATTGTCAATTTCTTGAAAGGGCAGTTCGGGTTCCCTGGAATGGGTTTGCTCCCCAATCTCTTCTGGAATCCCAATATTGGAACGGTTATAATTATACCGAAGCGTGGATTTGAATTTATTTCCCAGGTACTGCAGCCCTGTTTTTAAATCCTTTTCGTTAAAACGAGAATTGGTCACCCGGTAATCGGCACCGGTTTCATAATCGCTAAAAGAGGAATAAGAGCCCCGTGCAAGAAATTTCAATTTTTTACCGGAAGTCTTTATTCCCAAACTGGAAGAGGTTCCCAGTGTATTGGAAAAATAATTACTGCCTAAATCGCCGTGGGTTTCCCCAAAAGGAGCAAATTTTTCAGGATTTAAATAGAGCACTCCTCCCAGGGCATCACTGCCGTAGAGTAGGGAAGCCGGGCCTTTTATCACTTCCACGCTTTCTATCCCGGCTTCGTTGATACCCAACCCGTGCTCGTCACCAAATTGTTGGTTTTCTAACCGAACTCCTTGGGTGTAGGTGAGCACCCGGTTTGAACTCAGTCCACGGATTACGGGCTTCCCTATACCAGTACCCGTACTGATAATATCCACCCCAGGAATGTTTTTTATGCCATCGGCAAGAGTCATGGCGCCCGAAGCGTTCAGCTCTGCTGTGGAAATGCGCTCTACCTTCATTACGTTTTCGCTCTGTAATTGGTGGAAGGGTGTGGAGACAATAACCTCCTCCATTTCTACGGCACTCTCAGTCATTTCGATATCCGCAGTCACAGTTTCCCCGTTTGCGAAACTTATCTTTTTTGAAACAGTGCTATACCCCAAAGACGAATAGATTACATTATAGGTGCCGTCAGTAATGTTTTTTAAGGTGTAATGGCCGTCAAAATCGGCTACGGCTCCCTTTTCCAATTGTGGGATATAAACAGTTGCCGCGATACCTTCTTTTCCTTGATTGGACGTAATGGTTCCCTGTAAAGTGTTTTGGGCCACAGTTGCCATGCCGGTCAAAAGCACAGCAAACAGGAAAAACGAATTCTTCATGCTTTCTTGATTTTAAAATATTTGTAAAATGAATGGACTTTCTAATAATCAAGAAAATAGGGGAGGGCCCCGTAAATAGAAATGATGGAAATCGATATTTTCACCCGTCCACAGGTAAACTGATTCATTCTCATAAAAACCACTGGCAATTTCAAATTCAGGAGATGAAAGCGGCTTAAAATGAAAGATGGAAAAATGAAAGTCGCAAATGGAGCAGTCCAATGGCTTGGTGTGGAAGTGAACGGAAAAATCGTTGCAAACTTGATGTTGATGGCCGTCGAAAGAGTGGATGGTTTTAGCGATGACCGGGAACAACAGTGCTAACGAAAAAACCGTTGCAGTGCATATCTTTATGGTTTCTTTTTTGAAAGGAATCATTCTTTAAACAAAAACTTGAGCCCAAGGGACCGGAGCATTCTCTTTTCAAAATTCCAGAAAAACCTGAATTCTCCAAAGACCCAGCCAAAAAACACCAAGAGCACCTGGTATACGGGGAATATTATTAAAATTCGGAATGGCCAGTAAATATACCATCCCATTTCTTTTTTAACCTCTAAAAATTCGGTTACTGGTGCCGCCAATTTAGCGGCGGAACTGCCCGTGATGGCAAATACCAAAAAAACTATAAAAACTTGGCTGTTGGATTTTAACTCCCAGCGTTCTTTCAGGCGTTTCACTTTCTGCTTCCGATAAAATGTTGTTTGTATTTTTCCTGGAAATAAAGGAAATAATTATAGAGCAAATAATTTACTTCATACCCATAATCAATAGCGGGATCATAGTTGATCTGTTCAGTATATAAATTGCGGGGATACCGCGCCGGTTGAAGAACCCGCTGGTTGTACTCTGAGACAAACATACGATTCTTGGTTTCTAAGAACGATTGACTGTAATAACCACGGGGGGGTTGCGAGACCAGCCAAGATTCAAACCCCGGTTCAACAATTATTATTTCGTATTCCAAGCTGTCGTTGACAATGCGTATGGTGTCATTGGCCGCTTCAGAGGTCCCGGAATTCTTTGTCATTCCGGTTTGGCCAGAACCACAACTGTAGAGGGCGAAAGATAATCCAAGAAGTAGAACCAGGGTTTTCATGAACAATGATTTTGGCAAAGTTAACAAAAGTAGACCGATAGTCATCGTCTTTAACGATAGAAAACAGCACTTCAAATCAGTTCAGGAAATAAGGTGTATTGGATTATTTCCCAAGGAATCCCCCTAACATGCCCCCAAGGCCTCCTTTTTTCTTTTTGCCGCCCAAAAACATCCCGGCCACATCATCTATAACGCTACCGTCCCCATCAGTATCCAATAAGGTTTCAATGAGAGACCGGTCGTGATCTGTGTTTTTTCCCAAAACCGATCCGATAAGACTGCCAATTCCCCCTTGGGTCACTTTGTCCTTTCTCTTTTGATTTCCGAGAATTCCCATTAAAATAGGCGCAGCTATTTTAATGATTTTTGCCACCGACTCCGCATCTACCCCACTGGCACGACCGATATTTTTTTCTACACTAGATTGGTTGCCTCCCAGAACGTGTTTTAGAATCCCTGCACCATCTTTCAATAGGGAATCGGTATTGCCACTGCCGAGAAGTCCGCCCAGTTGATCTAAGATAGAGCCATCGTGACGATTGTCTTCCAGGGCCTTGTTCAAGTTATCGGCCCCTTGGGGCGTAGAAGCATTTCTTTGCATGGCCCCTAAGATAACCGGGAGGGCCATGCTTAGCACATTTGCCGTTTTTTCTTTGCTTTGCCCCGTTTGGGCACTGGCACTCTCGATAAGTTGTTTGCCGGTATCACTGCTCAATAAATCCAATATGGAAGCCATAGGTCTGTTTTTTAGATTGATATCCATAAAAATAGGAAGAAAGTTCAAGCTTTGGTGAGCATATTTATTATTTGTTGTGCAAGTTCTTCACCAATCCTTTCCTGGGCTTCCACTGTTGCACTTCCAATATGGGGGCTCAGTGATATTTTGTCGTTCATCAGTACCGGAACCGAAGGGGTAGGTTCCCCTTCAAACACATCCAATGCAGCAAACGAAATCTTGCCGCTTTCCAAGCCTTCCAAAAGAGCTTTCTCATTGAGAACGCCCCCGCGGGAGGCGTTGATAAGACCTACCCCATCTTTCATTTGGGAAATTTCTTCCTTCCCGATCAGATAATGAGATTGGGCAGGTACGTGAAGACTGATAAAGTCGCTGTGCTTGATAAGCTGGTCTACCGGTGCAGTTTTTATTTGAAGCGTTATCGTCTGGCCATCATAAAAGGTAAGCGTAATGTCTGCCTCACCCACTTCTTTGTCACTTGCAATTACCTTCATGCCACATCCCAAGGCAATTTTCGCTACCTGCCTGCCAATCCTTCCAAATCCAATGATTCCAAGTGTTTTCCCCTGTAGCTCCCTGCCGGCACCATATTTCTTTTTTAAGTCTTTGAAGTGAGCGTCTCCTTCCAAGGGCATGTGTCGGTTGGAATCGTGCAAAAAACGGACTCCTCCATAGAGATGGGCAAATACCAATTCAGCTACCGAAGCCGAGGCAGCTTCAGGCGTGTTTATTACCTCAATGCCATTTTTACGGGCATAATCCACATCGATATTGTCCATCCCCACGCCTCCGCGACCGATGATCTTTAAGGTGGAGCAATTATCGATAAGGTTCTTCCTTACCTTGGTTGCACTGCGCACCAAAAGCACTTCTACCTTGTGCGCATTGATGTAGTCCTGTAGCTGTTCTTGTGCTACGTTTACAGTCAACACTTCAAAGCCCGCATCTTTCAGGATTTTGATTCCACTTTCACTGATTCCGTCATTCGCTAATATCTTCATAAAACAATTACTTTGCTATACCCATTAGGTCATTTCAAATCCTAATTTTGGGTTTTAATTAAACACTCAGGTTCTCTGGTTCCAAGCACGTCAAATACGTTAGGCTCCTCTTTCTACCTCCTGCATTACTTCTATTAAAGCTTCTACGCTTTCCAAGGGCAGTGCATTGTACAGGGAGGCGCGATATCCTCCCACGCTTCTGTGGCCGTTGATACCGCTAATTCCAGCCTCTTTTAAATGTGAATCAAAGGTGGCCTTTAATCCATCTTTTTTTAAATTGAAGGTAGCATTCATTTTTGATCGATCCGCCCTGTTGGCTACGTATCCTTCAAATAAAGGATTTCTGTCAATTTCCTGATAGAGGAGGTGTGCTTTTTTATTATTGATTTTTTCCATTACTTCAATGCCTCCCTGCTCCTTTAACCACTGAAGGGTCAACATGGAAACGTACACAGAAAACACAGGTGGGGTGTTGAACATGCTGTCCTTGTCAATTTGCACTTGATAATTGAGCATGGAAGGAATGGTTCGGGAAACTTTTCCCAAGATGTCTTCCTTTACCACAACCAGTGTAGTTCCCGCAGGCCCCATGTTTTTCTGGGCACCGGCGTAGATCAAACTGAACTTAGAGAAATCGAGCTGTCGTGAGAAAATATCACTGCTCATATCGCAGACCATCGGTACCATCGTCTCAGGAAACTTATGCATTTGGGTGCCATAAATGGTGTTGTTGCTGGTACAGTGGAAATAGTCCACATCTTCGGGGACCGTATAGTTTTCTGGAATAAAGTTAAAATGGTCGCTTTTTGAGGTAGCCACCTCTATTACCTCACCGAGAATCTTAGCCTCTTTTATCGCCTTGTCACTCCATGTCCCCGTGTTTAAATAAGCTGCTTTTTTCTCTAAGAGATTATAGGCACACATCAAAAACTGAAGGCTCGCGCCTCCTTGTAAAAACAGAGCTTTATATCCCTTGTTTTCAAGGCCTAATTGTTCTATAGCCAGACTTCTGGCACGTTCCATTACCTCGACAAAATCCTTGCTTCTATGGGAAATTTCTACCAAAGAGAGGTCGAGACCGTTAAAGTTTAAAATTGCCTGGGAGGCCTTCTTTAAAACGGATTGCGGTAAAATACTTGGTCCCGCACTAAAGTTGTGCTTTTTCATTTTATTTGAAATTTACTATGCAAAGATGTGAATAAAGTCACTAAAAAAATGTGGATTATAAAATTTTTATCAAGGAAGTTTCAACAAGAAATCAACCGTATCCACATGGTCGGCATAATCCCATAAATCTGGGGATTGGGTCTTTCCAAAGGGAATTTCGTGTAACACCCCCGCTCTGGAGACCACACACTGCAGATTTTCTGAGTGTTCCTTTACCGCGTTTTCTACACTTTCCAGCGATCCGTATTTTTCATAAAAGACCACTGCGATAGGGGAGGAGAACCCTCGATCTTCCTTGAGCAAAAGGAACTCATTGCCCAAGAGCGGCAAGCTGTCCATTAAGTAAATAGCTTTGTTATAATCGTAATTGTTGATGTATTTGTTATTGTGGACGATATCTTTCCAACTGAAGATGGCCTCAAAGAAAGCGGTGAAATCATAATCTTCGGGCACATAGAGCTTTGACACATTTCTACATCCCAGCCCGAAATAGCGAAAAATATCATTGGCCAGCAGTTTTAATTCAGCTGCTGTTTCCTCACCGGTAAGAACCGCTATGGAATTTCTGTTTTTCCTAATAATGTTGGGGTATTTACCAAAGTAATAATCGAAATAGCGCGAAGTGTTGTTGCTTCCCGTGGCAATTATAGCATCAAAGCTTTCAAGTCTTTCTTCCGTAAACCCAATGTAACTTTTGAACTTGGGCTCAATTGAAATTAAATATTCCGCCAGGAAAGGCAACAGTACTTTGTCGGTTGAGGATAGTTTGGCAAGGACTTTATTTCCCGTAATCAATACGGAAAGGAAATCGTGGAACCCCACCAAGGGAATGTTGCCAGCCATAATGATGCCAACGGTCTTTGGGGCATTCTTTCCCATTTCGTAATTGGATACCCATTTTCGCAGATTTTTTTCGGTGAGTGCATTTCCCCAACTTTCTAGAGCGAATTTTATATTTTCCTCGGTGAACCATCCATTTTCGGCCTTGGCTCTTCTGACAATTGTTTCTGTGTCGGTTTCGTTTTTGCGCTGATAGGTATTTGGATCACGGAGAAATTTCCCCAGTTCGGTAAAAACGTCAATTTTATCTTTTAATTCCATGCTTAAGTTTGGAGTTGGCCCTAATAGACAGTAAATTTGTACAAATTTAGATAAAAGTAAAAGCTATGGCAATTATAATAACAGATAAATGCATAAACTGTGGTGCCTGCGAACCAGAATGCCCCAATAATGCCATCTATGAGGGCGCCGATGATTGGCGTTATTCCGATGGAACAGACCTGAAGGGAAATGTTGTTCTGCCAAACGGAAAGGAAGTAGATGCAGACCAAGTGCAGGAACCTATCAGTGATGAAATATATTATATTGTGGCCGATAAATGTACAGAGTGCATGGGGTTTCACGAGGAGCCGCAATGTGCCGCCGTGTGTCCTGTGGACTGTTGTGTACCAGACGAGGACCACGTGGAAACCAAGGAAGAGCTCTTGGCAAAGCAGGCTTTCCTGCATAAGGGATAAACACAGGCCGGTAATTGGAACGAAAAAGCAACTCAAAACGGGTTGTTTTTTTTTATCGGTTTGTATTTTTTTAATCTTTAATACCCGTCCCTACAAACCCATTCATTTCATTAAACCAACCTTGGGGCAGGGAGCCAATACCTCTTTGATTATTTGGGAACAGATAAGTAAATCGGAAATCTCAAGGGGCTGTTCTACGTTTAGGTTCTCAACGCAAAGAAGAAAGTTTTATAAATAACATCACCTGCTTAGTAATACAAAAAAAATCGCCCTTCAAACCTTAGTTTGAAGGGCGATTCCCTTTGTGGGGATAGTTAAAGGGTCTATTTTTTCATCGAATCTTTATTCATTTCCAACTTAAACACTTCCGAAACTACGGTATCTGTGTTTGGATCGTAACGTTCCACTACAAAATTCCCCTTCTCGTTGAAATAGCCGAAAGAGGATTCACCCTGTTTTGAAAGAATATAATACCCATTTTGCGATGTGGGTTTTATAATGGCATATTCTTCTTGAGTGGCATTGTCTTTAAGGGTCATCAGTCTATATCCATCCTTGTCTTTTTGGCTCAAAAAACGAAAGCGATTGCCATCAAAATCATAATTTACCTGGGTATCCGTCTCGATGGGTTTTACCACCATCTTTTGGTTTACTTGACCAGCATCACTGGCTTTTAGATCAATGGCTTCTTTTTTGGTTTGGGTTACCGATTTTGTGGCCACTTCGGTTCCTTTATTGTCAGTAACCGAGGTCTTGGTCACTATCGTTTCCTTTTCTTTGTTCTTTTGCGCAAAACCAGTAGTAACTGCTGCCAATGCAATAATCATCAATATTTTCTTCATAATAAGGGTTGTTTTTATTTGATTGAATTCAAAATTACCATTCTACAATGTTAAAATTGCCTAACACGTTGATAATCATTTCCCAAACTTTCTCCATTAGGCGGTGAAAATTATTTCTATTTTCTTTGCCAGCACTTTCTTATCTTCGGATAAGCTTTTTGTTTGTATTTATTCGGGTTGTCTATGGCTCGGTTTTTTAAAATTTTATCTTTAACCTTGCTCTCGCTCTATGTGCTGGGCTTTATATTGATTTACTCATTCCAAAAGGAAATGATCTTCATGCCCGAAACCTTGCCCCAGGATTTTACGTATGAATTTCCCACAGATTTTAAAGAGATCAATCTTACAGCAAAAGACGGGGCCAAGTTGAACGCCCTTCACTTTACAATTCCCCAACCCAAAGGGATTGTCCTTTATTTTCACGGGAACGCCGGAGAGTTATCAAGATGGGGCGAAGTCGTCCAGAAATTCATAAAAATAAAATACGATGTGCTCGTGATGGATTATCGAGGCTATGGGAAGAGCACTGGCAAACTCAGTGAAAATGCCCTGTATTCTGATGCCGAGTTGTTTTATGAATATCTGCTAAAATCATATTCCCAGGATAGTATTGTGGTCTATGGCAGGTCGTTGGGCACCGCGTTTGCCACTTACGTGGCGGCCCGTCATCATCCCCGTGAATTAATTCTGGAAGCTCCCTTCTATAGTTTGGAAGAAGTGGCAAGGTCTCGATTTCCGATTTATCCCGTGAGTGTCTTTCTCAAATTCCATTTTCCCACCTATAAGTATATTTCCGAGGTTAAGTGTCCCATTACCATCTTCCACGGAACTGACGATCGAACGGTGGATTATGAAAACAGCCTAAGGTTGTCAGCGTTGGTAGCTTCCTCGAAATTTAAGTTTGTATCCATTGCGGGGGCTGATCACAACAATCTCGTTGACACTGAAACATACAAAAGAGTGTTGGATTCAATTCTATAAACAAGCCGTTCCCAGTAATAACAGGAACGGCTTTAAAGAAGGAAGGGAAAACTTTTTAATCCTTGCTGTACTTTGCCATCCCTTTAGGTCTGTTAGTGAGTTGGACCCTTCGTTGCTCAAGCTCCCTCTTTTTCTCAGCTATTTTCGCTTGGCGTTCTCTTTCCGCTTTTCGGGCAGCTTCTTCCCTTAATTTTGCGCTGGATGCCCTAAGATCGGCTTCCTGTCGCTGTTTAAGCGCGATGATTTCTTCTTGGTTTTTCTCATCCACAAGCTGCTCATCCTTCACTACCTGGGTGTCTGCGGTTTTTTTTGAGATCACCTGTGCGTCTTGGTCCTGCTCATTTGTTCCTTCTACTTTTAACACCCCAGTGTCAGTATCGGTGCGCTTTACAACTTTGGTTTTAATGTCAGTGTCCTTTTGGGTTACTTTTTTCACCGTAGTTGTTTGTTTCACCTCCTTGTTTTCTTGTCCTTTTGCAGTGGTAACCGCCAGGGTCAACGCTGTTATACAGATTAAAATACGTTTCATAATTTCAGATTTAAAGTCGTTTGTGTAAACATACGGCTTGAAAGGTTAATTAAATGCGAACTATAAGTGAAATAACCCTCAAATTATTGTTGTTCGGTTAAAATTTGACGATCGCCGTAAAGACCAGGATGATAAGGGTTTTGGAAGGTTGCTTCAGTATGGTCTTCCTTTTCATCAATTTGACGACAAAATCAAAATATCATAATTTAATCTGTTTTTTAAATTTTAATGGCTACATTTTCAGTGTTCTACGTTTAAGTCTTGGTTCTTGTAGCGCCAGCGACGGTTGCTGAGCTTGCCTGTCCTGAGCGAGCCTGTCGAAGGATCGAAGGATCGATGGGCCAAAGCGTCTTGTTTCTTTCCTCGGACAATACCGCCCCAATGTTTTTCAGAAAAAAGCATTTTCATTGCAGGTCGAAAGTTTCAATCGATGGTGTATCTTTGCAACCTTTAAAAAACCGAAATACATGAAAGCAGGTATCGTGGGATTGCCCAATGTGGGAAAATCAACTCTTTTCAATTGTCTGAGCAATGCAAAAGCGCAAAGCGCCAATTTTCCATTTTGTACCATTGAGCCCAATATTGGGGTGGTCAATGTTCCCGATCCACGTCTGTCTAAACTGGAAGAATTGGTAAAACCCGAACGCGTACTGCCGGCTACGGTTGAAATCGTCGATATAGCTGGCCTTGTAAAAGGGGCGAGCAAAGGAGAAGGGTTGGGCAATCAGTTTTTGAGCAATATTCGCGAAACCGATGCCATTCTGCATGTGTTACGCTGTTTTGACAACGAAAATATCGTCCATGTGGACGGTAGTATTAACCCCATTCGCGATAAAGAAACCATCGATATTGAGCTTCAATTGAAGGATTTGGAAACGGTGGACAAAAAGTTGGAAAAAGTAAGGCGTGCGGCTCGTACCGGAAACAAAGAAGCCCAGAAGGAAGAAGCCGCCCTGCAAAAGGTTAAATCAGGATTGGAATCCGGAATCTCCGTTCGGGCCATTGATTTGACCGAGGAAGAACGTGCAGAATTCATTGTCGATTCTCAGTTTATCACCGATAAACCCGTGCTTTACGTCTGTAATGTCGATGAAAAATCGGCTGTTGATGGAAATGAATATGTTGAAAGGGTGAAGGAAGCCGTTGCCAACGAAAATGCCGAAGTCATTGTCCTTGCGGTTGGCACCGAGGCTGATATTACCGAATTGGACACCTATGAAGAACGTCAAATGTTCTTGGAGGATCTAGGCCTTGATGAAGCGGGTTCGGCAAAACTCATTAGGAGTGCATACAAATTGTTGAACCTTCAAACATATTTTACCGCTGGTGTAAAAGAAGTCCGAGCCTGGACTATTCCCGTTGGCGCCACTGCGCCACAAGCTGCGGGTGTGATCCATTCCGATTTTGAAAAGGGATTTATCCGTGCAGAGGTAATCAAATATGAGGATTTTGTAAAATACGGAAGCGAAGCCAAAGTGAAGGAGGCAGGAAAAATGGGAGTTGAGGGGAAGGAGTACATCGTTAAGGATGGCGATATTATGCATTTCCGATTTAATGTTTAAAAAGTCTTGATTCCTTTTTTCAATCGAGATCAATGCCTGTTGAAGGCATAGCTTACCGACAATCCTGTATATTTTTCGCCCAACACACCCAAACCTTGACTTGGGTAAATTTTTAGACCCCTTATCTTCGTTTTGTGTAATTCTGGAACTAAATAGCCCGTGATGGCCCCCAACGCATAGCCCACTATGGCATCGGTGAGAAAATGCTGTCCTGCTTCCAGCCTAACATAACCTAATGCTACGGGGAGTGTAGCGGCACCCGCCCATATCCAAACTTTCCCGGAAGCCTCTGGATTAAAATCGCTAAAAACCTTTGCTGTAAAAAATGTTGCCGTTGCTGTGGCTGCTACGTGGCCTGAATAAAAGGAACGCTGCCCATTTTTGCTCAATCGTTTATCCAGGGAAGTATCGCCACTGTCATCATAGACGTAGGGTCGGGATTTATTGACAAGTGCCGCCACCATTGTGTACATTGAGGCTGTGGTAGCCAGGCTTTCTATGTAGAGCCCTGCAATCTGGTCCATGTTTTCCTTGGTTTCATCATTGAGAAATAGAAGTAAGGGGGTGGCGAAAGAGGTTGCGAGTATTATATTTCCTTGATCTTCTGCCTTTATTGAATGGTTTCCCACCACCCATTTGTCCAAAAAGTTAATATTGTCAATGGCGGCCATTTCTTCCGCGAGTTTTTCTTCGGTGATGCTGTCTTTGTTGCGAATAAGCCTTAACCCCAAATAGCTGGTGCCTATTCCCGCTCCGGTCCAGATTCCATCCTGAAGCCATTTCCATTCGTAAGGGGAATTTCCTTGGAAACTTTTTTTGTGGGTCGCTCGCAGTGATGGAACGGCGGTTGTCGTGCTTTTTCTAAGAAGAGATCTGTTTCCCAACGTGTTGATTGAAGAATCAAACGTTATTTGGGCAAGAAGGCCAAAGGGAAGGATAAAAGCAAAGAGTAAGGAAAACACTTTCATATCCATAAATTTAGGTGAAAGTGAGGTCTATAAGACCTATTTTAACAAATTTTTGGAGGGAGAGACTAAAGCATTATTCGTACAAGCGCAACTTCTTTCTAAGGGCGTTCATTTCCTTTTCCATTTTCCGTATGCGTTTCAGCATCTGCCCAATAGCATCCAAACCCTCATAGTTTATTCCTAGATCGCGGTGGAGACGGAAAAACTTCTCTATATCAGAGATATCCTTCTCATTGATAAACATTTCGTTTTCACGCTCTTCAAGGGTTACAAGGCCATATTCGTGTAGGTTTCGTAAAAAGCTATCGTCTATATGGGTTGTTTTACTGTAATGACGCACCAATATATATTTGTCCTTTGCCATCTATCTAAGTTTTGAAAGTTGGGTAAACAGTTCCTTTTCCTGTGTGGAAAGCCTTGTGGGCAGTTTTATTTTATAAGTGATAAACAAATCGCCGTGCTGTCCTTCCTTTTTGTACTTGGGCAATCCCTTCCCTTTAAGTTTTATCTTGGTATCGTTTTGGGTTTCCGGCTTCACCTTGAGCTTCACTCTTCCAGTGAGGGTCTCTACGGTTATTTCGCCACCTAAGAGAGCCGTGTAAAGCGAGATGTCCTCTTCGGCATAAAGGTCGCTTCCAAGCCTTTTAAAGCGCGTATTGTTAAATATCTCGAAAGTAATAAAGAGGTCCCCTTTTGGGCCACCGCTCATTCCTTCGCCACCGTACCCCTTTATTTTTATGGTTTGCCCGTCTTCAACCCCAGCCGGAATGGTAAGCCTGATCTTCTTGTCGCCAAGGCTTATGGTTTGTTTTTGGCTCTTTAAGATATCTGTTAAATTTAAACGGAGCGTAGCCTGGAGGTCTTGCCCTTTAAATTGGGCGGTTTGCCTTCTGCGACCGCCGTGGGCAGATCCGCCTCCACCGAACATAGATTCAAAAAAGTCTGAAAATTGGCTCTCGTCAAATCCTCCTCCAGTAGTATAGGTTCTTCCACCGCCAAAACCGGCAAAATCACCGCCTTGCTGCTGCTGCTGGCGGGCCTGTTCAAAAGCTTCGGCGTGCTGCCAATCCTTTCCGTATTGGTCGTATTTTTTTCGCTTTTCAGGGTCGCTCAGCACTTCATTTGCCTCGTTTACTTGTTGGAATTTTTGTTGTGCCGTTTTATCATTTGGATTTAAATCGGGATGCAACTTTCTGGCGAGTTTTCGATATGCCTTCTTAATATCCGCAGCCGTAGCATTTTTATCCAGTCCCAGAACTTTGTAGTAGTCTATAAATTCCATTAAGGTTTTTTATTTCTGCTATGAAATTATAAAAAGAAATTTAACAAGTCAATGACAACCGTCATTCTTCACAAAAGTTTAGCAGTTTCATTTTCTTGGTAGCTCGATCCCCTAAAAAGATTGGGGGAATGGGCTGGGCGTTTCCTCTCTAAAACGATTGATTTTTTCCAAAAAATTTCCTAATTCCAAAACAAATAGTATTTTATGCACAAAAACAGATCATTTTCGGGAATTCTGAACCGAAACCAAATTACTAACAAATATGGTCATTTTATTGTTAATTACTTTCCCAAGTATTGGTTTCACAAGTGCTCCCGAAGTTTTATATTAGCCACCCTACATCAAATCTTATGGCCGAAACACAATATACCGAAGACAATATACGCTCCCTCGACTGGAAGGAGCACATCCGTATGCGCCCGGGCATGTATATCGGGAAGCTGGGGGACGGCTCTTCTCCTGATGACGGTATCTATATTCTTCTGAAAGAAGTTCTTGACAACAGCATCGATGAATTTGTTATGGGGTCTGGAAAGACCATTGAGGTGCGCATCAAGGACAAAGAGGTTAGGGTTCGCGACTACGGACGTGGCATTCCATTGGGGAAAGTAGTGGATGTGGTATCCAAAATGAATACCGGGGGCAAATATGACAGCCGTGCCTTTAAAAAATCGGTAGGCCTAAATGGGGTGGGCACCAAAGCTGTGAACGCGCTTTCGGCCTTTTTTAAGGTGGAATCGGTAAGGGACAATAAAATGAAGGCTGTGGAATTTTCCCTGGGAGAGCTCACCAATGACTTGGCTATCGAGGAATCTACCAAGCGCAAGGGGACCAAAGTGATCTTTATTCCGGATGAGAGCATTTTTAAAAACTTTAAATTCCGAACGGAATATGTTGAGAAAATGTTGAAAAACTATGTCTATCTCAACCGCGGCCTTACGATAGATTTTAATGGAGAAAAATTCTATTCGGAAAATGGGTTGAAGGACCTGCTTCACGAAACCATCAGTGAGGAGGATATGGCATATCCCATCATCCATCTGCTCGGGGAGGATATTGAAGTAGCGATCACCCATAGCAAAACCCAATACAGTGAAGAGTACCACAGTTTTGTGAACGGACAGAATACAACCCAGGGAGGTACCCATTTAAATGCATTCCGGGAGGCACTGGTAAGGACGATTCGGGAATTTTATAATAAAAACTACGATGCCAGCGATGTGCGAAAATCAATAGTCTCGGCTATTAGCATTAAAGTGATGGAACCCGTTTTTGAGAGCCAGACCAAGACCAAGCTGGGAAGTACCGATATGGGGGGCGACTTGCCCACCGTAAGAACCTTTATAAACGATTTTGTAAAAACCAATCTCGATAACTATCTGCACAAAAATCCTGCAACGGCAGAGGCCATCCAAAAAAAGATCGTACAGGCCGAACGGGAGCGGAAAGAGTTGAGTGGCATTCGCAAACTCGCTCGCGACCGTGCCAAAAAAGCTAATCTCCACAATAAAAAATTACGGGACTGCAGGGTGCATTTGCAGGATGTAAAAAATGAAAGGAACCTGGAGTCTACTCTCTTTATCACCGAGGGCGATTCTGCCAGCGGAAGTATTACCAAAAGTAGGGATGTGAATACCCAAGCGGTATTTTCGCTAAGAGGGAAACCGCTGAACACCTATGGCATGACCAAAAAGATCGTTTATGAGAATGAGGAATTCAACCTCTTGCAGGCGGCCCTTAATATTGAGGATTCCATGGAGGATTTACGGTACAATAACATCGTTATTGCCACAGATGCGGACGTTGACGGAATGCACATCCGATTGTTGCTGATAACCTTTTTTCTTCAGTTTTTCCCCGAATTGATAAAGGAGGGACATCTGTATATACTACAGACCCCCCTTTTCAGGGTGAGAAATAAAAAGGAAACTATTTATTGCTATTCGGAAGAGGAGCGGGTTAACGCGATAGAAAAACTAAAACCAAAACCCGAAATCACCCGATTTAAAGGACTTGGAGAAATTTCGCCCGATGAGTTTGTACACTTTATCGGAAACGATATCCGCTTAGACCCCGTTATGTTGGATAAGGCGATGAGCATTGAAGAGCTACTTTCATTCTATATGGGAAAGAACACGCCCGACCGACAAGAATTCATTATCGAGAATTTAAAGGTGGAGCTCGACCGAGTGGAAGGATAGAAGCTCCCTTTGAGTGCGGGTAGCAGTTTGCAAAAACTGTAAACTGCCATGGGCAATCTGTAGTGCAGTGAATGAACAATAAAAATTAAGAACAGAGAACATTCAATGAGTGAAGAACTCGACAAAAACGAAGATGATTTAACTCCCAAGGAAGAGACCAATTCTTCTGAAGAGACGATCACCAAAGTCACTGGGATGTACCGAGACTGGTTCTTGGATTACGCCAGCTACGTGATTTTAGAACGAGCGGTTCCTGCCATCGAAGACGGTTTTAAGCCCGTGCAGCGCAGGATTATGCAGTCTTTGAAAGACCTGGATGACGGCCGCTATAACAAGGTGGCCAATCTTGTGGGGCATACCATGCAGTACCACCCGCATGGAGATGCCAGTATTGCCGACGCTATGGTCCAGATTGGACAAAAGAACTTATTGATAGACACCCAGGGAAACTGGGGGAATATTCTTACCGGGGACGGTGCCGCCGCTTCCCGATATATTGAAGCCAGACTTTCCAAGTTTGCCCTGGACGTTGTGTATAATCCCAAGATTACGGTCTGGCAGGCGTCCTATGATGGCAGGAGGAAGGAACCGATCAATCTCCCCGTAAAGTTTCCGTTGTTGCTCAATCAGGGAGCTGAGGGAATTGCCGTTGGACTTTCCACAAAGATTCTTCCCCATAATTTTCTTGAGCTGATCGACGCTTCTACAAGGCATTTGCAGGGTAAAAAATTTCAGTTGTATCCAGATTTTCCCACAGGGGGGATCATAGACGTTACGGGATACAATGACGGTCTGCGAGGAGGGAAAATTAGAAGTAGGGCCCGTATTGGGCAATTGGATAAAAACACCTTGATCATCACAGAAATTCCTTTTGGGACCAACACCTCATCCTTGATAGATTCTATCTTAAAGGCCAATGACAAGGGTAAAATAAAAGTAAAAAAGATAGAGGACAACACGGCTGCGGAAGTGGAAATACAAATCCATTTGCCCAGTGGTCTCTCTCCCGATAAAACCATTGATGCCCTTTATGCCTTTACCGCTTGTGAAACCTCCATTTCGCCATTAGGCTGCGTCATTGAAGATAATAAACCCTTGTTTATAGGAGTTTCGGAAATGCTCCGCAGAAGTACCGACCGCACGGTGGAATTGCTCAAGAGTGAACTCGAGATACAATTGGAGGAACTGGAAGAGCAATGGCATTTTGCTTCCTTGGAGCGAATCTTTATCGAAAACCGAATCTATCGTGACATTGAGGAGGAAGAGACTTGGGTAGGCGTGATTTCAGCAATCGATAAAGGATTGCAACCTCATATCCAACATTTAAAACGTGCCGTTACTGAGGAGGATATTGTGCGACTCACCGAAATAAGAATTAAACGCATCTCAAAATTCGACATTGATAAAGCACAACAAAAGATTGAGTCACTGGAAGATAGCATCGATCAGGTAAGGCATCACTTAAAACACTTGATCGAGTATGCCATCGATTACTTTAAACGCCTGAAAAAGGAGTATGGAGCTGGCAAAGAGCGAAAGAGTGAAATCCGCATTTTTGACGATATAGAGGCAACCAAGGTTGTAATCCGCAATACCAAGCTTTATGTGAACAGGAAAGAAGGTTTTGTGGGAACGAGCTTAAGACGGGATGAATACGTTACGGATTGCAGTGATATTGATGATATTATCGTGTTTACCGAAGATGGAAAAATGATGGTCACCAAGGTAGATGCCAAAACGTTTGTGGGAAAAGGGATTATCCACGTAGCTGTGTTTAAGAAAAAGGACAAGCGCACCATTTATAATATGATCTATAGGGATGGAACACGAGGGGCCAATTACGTAAAGCGTTTTGCTGTAACCTCTGTTACTCGGGACCGTGAATACGATATGACCACGGGCTCCAAGGGCTCCAAGCTGCTATATTTTACGGCCAATCCCAATGGAGAGGCAGAAATTGTTACGGTGTACCTCCGTCAAACGGGAAGTATCAAAAAATTAAAATTCGACCTTGACTTCGCCGACCAGTTGGTAAAGGGCCGGAATTCCAAAGGAAATATAGTCACCAAATACCCCATACGGAAAATTGAGCTTAAGGAAAAGGGTCTTTCCACCTTAAAACCCCGTAAAATCTGGTTTGATGAGACTGTCCAACGGTTAAATGTGGACGAACGTGGGGAATTGCTCGGAGAATTTAGGAAAGACGATCGGTTGCTTATCGTCAACCAAAAGGGTGCCGTAAAAACGGTAATTCCCGACCTCCAGCTTCGATTTGACGAGGATATGATCGTGCTGGAAAAATGGGATCCCAAAAAACCTTTGAGTGCCATCTATTGGGAGGGAGAAAAGGAATTGTTCTACGTAAAGCGTTTCCTCGTGGAGCACCCCGACAAGGAAGAGACCATCATCACCGACCACCCCAATTCCTATTTGGAGAAGATATTTACTGATTATCGGCCTATGGCGGAAGTGGTGTTTGCCAAGAAGAGAGGCCAGGAACGGGACGAGAACCTGGAAGTGAACCTGGAAGAATTCATCGCTATAAAGGGAATCACCGCGATGGGCAACCAGCTTACAAAAGAAAAAGTACTGGAAATAAACACTTTGGAGCCGCTCCCATATCAAGCGCCGGCAGCTGTAGAACCGGCAGAGATGGACGTAGTGGGAATGGAGGATGTAAAGTCGGATGATAAATCGGAAAAGGAAGGTGGCGGGCAAGAAACTCCTCCGAAAAGGGAAGAAGGCGGCCAAGGCTTGTTGTTCTAAGGAAAATCCCATGGGCATTGCGATTTTGTTTTTTGCTCTCAATCCTGGAGAAAAGTACTGAATCCCACCTATCACGCCAGGTCGTCGCGATTTCCAGCTACCTTCTTGCGAACTCTCACCCAGACAACTTCTTGATTGCCACTTCGGTTTTTTGGAAGAACACAAAGAAATAGCCCTCCAATATTTTGAAAATCAAAAGGAAAACCTTAATTTTGCACCCCTTTTAGCGACGAATCAGGAATAAAAGGAAATTATATAAAAACAAAACAAACCCTTCTGTGGGATAGTCGCATTAGAGTTCCGGTAACAACACAGAATACAAACCATTGATTTTTATTGCATCTCATTCCTTGGGGTCTGATAAGATCAATTTAGAAAACTAATGGCTGATAAAGCAAACAAAGAAGTGGCTGAGGAAAATGCCGCAAAAGAACAGGAGAAAACCGCAGTGGCAGAAATGCCCACTGAAGAAACCGTAAATGAGGAGACTCAAATTAAGGAAAATTCAAAGCCAAAAGCCGAGGTTTCCCTTAAAGAGAGAGATCCCGAAAAATTCCTCGAAGAGTTTAACTGGCACCAGTACGAAGAAGGTATTGAACCTATTGACGATGGGAAGCTGGAAGAATTCGAAAAATTGGTAAAAGAGAATTTTGTCGACACCCTTGACGATGAGGTTGTTGAAGGAAAAGTGATCCACATCACCGATCGTGATGCCATCATCGACATCAATGCCAAGAGTGAAGGTGTTGTTTCCTTAAACGAATTCCGGTACAATCCGGATCTTAAGGTGGGAGACAAGGTAGAAGTATTGATCGACGTTCGCGAGGACAGTACTGGTCAATTGATCCTTAGCCACCGAAAAGCTAGAACCATTAAGGCTTGGGATCGCGTAAATGCCGCCCATGACGAAGGAACTATCGTAAATGGCTACGTGAAATGCCGCACCAAAGGGGGGATGATTGTAGATGTCTTTGGTATTGAAGCGTTCTTGCCAGGTTCTCAAATTGACGTTAAACCTATCCGCGACTACGACATGTACGTTGGAAAGACAATGGAATTCAAAGTGGTGAAAATCAACCACGAGTTCAAAAACGTTGTTGTGTCGCACAAAGCGCTTATTGAAGCGGATATAGAAGAGCAGAAAAAAGAAATCATCGGACAACTTGAAAAAGGTCAAGTACTTGAAGGAGTTGTTAAAAACATCACTTCCTACGGAGTATTTGTGGATCTTGGTGGCGTTGATGGACTTGTTCACATTACAGACCTTTCCTGGTCACGAATCAACCATCCAAACGAGATCGTTGAACTCGATCAGAAATTGAACGTAGTAATCCTCGACTTTGACGAGGACAAAACACGTATCCAATTGGGTCTAAAACAACTGAAGCCACATCCTTGGGAAGCTCTTGGAGACGAGTTGAAAGTTGGTGACAAGGTAAAAGGAAAAGTTGTGGTTATCGCCGATTACGGTGCTTTTGTAGAAGTTGCCGAAGGCGTTGAAGGCTTGATCCACGTTAGCGAAATGTCTTGGAGCACCCACTTGCGCAGCGCCCAGGATTTTGTAAATGTAGGCGATGAGGTGGAAGCCGTCATCCTTACCATGGACAAGGAAGAGCGTAAAATGAGCCTTGGAATCAAACAGATGACTCCTGACCCATGGACCGACATTACCAGCAAATATCCTGTTGGCTCACGCCATAAGGGAATTGTTCGCAACTTCACCAATTTTGGTGTGTTTGTAGAACTGGAAGAAGGAATTGACGGGCTTATATACATTAGCGACCTTTCTTGGACCAAGAAGATCAAGCACCCAAGCGAGTTTACCAACATCGGTGACGAGCTGGAAGTAGTTGTACTGGAATTGGACGTGGAAGGCCGTAAATTGAGCCTTGGACACAAACAAACCACTGAGAATCCTTGGGATAAATATGAGGATGAATTTGCTGTGGGCACTAAACACACCGCCGCGATCGACGAGATAGTGGACAAAGGTGCTACCATTAAATTCAACGATGATATTGTAGCCTTTGTTCCAAACCGTCACCTTGAGAAAGAAGATGGTTCTATGTTGAAGAAAGGGGATGAGGCCGAATTCCAAATTATTGAATTCAACAAGGAATTCAAAAAAGTGGTAGCCTCACATATGACTATTCACAAAGAAGAAGAAGCGAAAATTGTAAAAGAAGCTGTGAAGAAACAAGAAGCAGCCGAAGCGGAATCCAAGCCTACCCTTGGTGATGCCAATGCGAAGCTTCAGGAGCTTAAAGATAGAATGGACGGTAAAAAATAACCGTTCCTTCATAAATAACTAAAGCCTTTCGCCCCGGTAACTATCGGGAGGGAGGCTTTTTTAATTTCCCAAAACAAAGAGCTTTGTTGAAAGTTCCTGCCTCTTTTTTCAAGGGTTGGTGTCGAGGGAGGGTAGAAAAATTAACTCGGATTCTTTAATAGGAGTTTCAACCAAAAAAATTGTATTTTTGACTGCTGAATCCAATCCAGAACGTACTATGAGCCAAAAAGTGCTACTGAACGCAACCGAGATAAATATTGCGCTTAACCGTTTGGCCTGCCAATTGATTGAAAAACACGAAGATTTCTCGAACACAGTACTTATCGGCATTCAACCCCGGGGAATTTTCTTGGCCGAAAGACTGAGGAAATTGCTTGAATCAGAATACAAAATTAGAGCTATCAAACTTGGGTATCTCGACATCACCTTTTTTAGGGATGACTTCCGAAGAAGTGGAAAACCACTTGAAGCCAACAAAACACAGATTAATTTTATAGTTGAAGATAAGAACGTTGTATTTATAGACGACGTGCTTTTCACGGGAAGGAGTATTCGCTCTGCTTTAACGGCCATTCAGTCATTTGGAAGGCCCTTGGAGATAGAATTGTTGACTCTGATCGATAGGCGTTTTAGCCGCCACCTCCCCATCCAGCCTGATTATCGCGGGCGACAAGTGGATGCCATCAACGGTGAAAAGGTAAAGGTGTGCTGGAAGGAAAACGATGGGGAAGATGCGGTTTATTTAGTAAAAAATTGAAATCGACCCCGATAGCTATCGGGAGAAATCGAAATCGAAAATTATATAGTAGTAAGAAAATTTCAATATTGAACTTGAAACCTGAAACCAAAAAATGGAGCTAAGTGTAAACCACTTATTGGGAATAAAATACATTACGGAGGCGGATATCCAATTGATTTTTGAGACAGCCGACCATTTTAAGGAGGTGATCAACCGACCCATTAAAAAGGTTCCTTCGCTTCGTGATATCACAATTGCCAACCTATTTTTCGAAAATAGTACCCGTACCAAACTTTCCTTTGAACTGGCAGAAAAGCGGCTTTCCGCCGATGTTGTTAATTTTGCCTCCTCCAGTTCATCGGTTGCAAAGGGCGAAACCCTTGTTGATACGGTGAACAATATTCTTTCTATGAAAGTGGATATGGTGGTAATGCGCCACCCAAATCCCGGCGCGGGAATATTTCTTTCAAAGTATGTAGATGCCAGTATAGTAAATGCTGGTGATGGAGCGCACGAACACCCCACCCAGGCTTTGCTGGACAGCTATTCCATACGCGAAAAACTGGGAGATGTGGCCGATAAAAAAGTGGTAATTGTCGGGGATATCCTTCATTCCAGGGTTGCTCTATCCAATATCTTCGCACTTCAAAAACTTGGAGCATCAGTTAAGGTGTGCGGTCCCAAAACGCTTATCCCTAAATACATAGAAAAAATAGGGGTAGGGGTAGAAACAAATCTTCGAAAGGCACTTGAGTGGTGCGATGTAGCCAATATGTTGCGCGTTCAAAACGAGAGAATGGATATCAGTTATTTTCCTACTACTCGTGAATATACCCAACAATTTGGCTTGAACAAAAAGATCCTCGATTCCTTGGATAAAGAGATTGTGGTTATGCACCCGGGACCTATCAATCGGGGGGTGGAAATTACCAGCGATGTAGCCGACAGCAAACAATCCATCATTCTTGAACAGGTTCAAAACGGTGTCGCCATTAGAATGGCAGTCATTTATTTATTAGCATCAAAAATAAAACATCATGAAAATTGAAAACCATCAAAATTTTGTGGTACTCGAAGACGAGAAGAGTGATATAACAGATTTTGCTGCCTTTATAGAATCCCAGATTCCATCTAAATACAAAGGTCAGAATGTAGTTTTAAATCTTTTAAAATACAATTCCCTTCAGTTGCCGGAACTTTTGCTGTTTTTAAACACCTCGAACCTTCATAGAAAGACCAAACAATCTTTTGTCATCGTAAACGACGCCGTCGATATTGACGATGTCCCTTTTGAAATGATCGTAGTGCCCACGCTTCAGGAAGCTGCGGATATTATTGAAATGGAGGAGATTGAAAGAGATTTAGGGTTTTAAGCGATAATTCTCTCCCAAAGATCTTTATACCCCTTCAACCTCCTGAGTCGTACATTGGAAATCAAAAAATGAATCTAACAATCCTTGGATGCCATTCCGCTACTCCCACAATTACTGCACACCCAACAGCGCAAGTTTTGGAAATGAAGGGAGAACTTTTCCTGATTGACTGTGGGGAGGGTACCCAAGTACAGCTTCGGAAATACGGAGTTAAGTTTTCACGGATCAAGCGTGTTTTTATTTCACACCTCCACGGGGACCATTTTTTTGGACTTCCCGGATTGATTTCCAGCTTCCAACTGATGGGCAGGGAGAATGAATTGCACGTGTATGCGCCCAAGGGAGCCAAAGAAGCCATTCTACTTCTTTTAAAGCTTGGAAGTACCTATACCAAATATCCACTCTATTTCCACGAATTGGAGGAAACCTCGCCCCAATTGATTTACGAAGATGATAAACTTAGCGTAGAAACGATTCCACTGGATCATCGAGTTTATACTAACGGTTATCTGTTTAAGGAGAAACCTGCGGAGAGAACCTTGAATGTGGAGATGGCCAGGGCGGCAAATATCGATTTGAGCTATTACAGGAAAATTAAACAAGGGTACGATGTTCTTAACCGGGATGGTGAGCTGATTAAGAACCAACTTATAACTTTTGATCCACCACGGCCCAAATCGTATGCCTTCTGTAGTGATACAGCCTACCACCCCCAAATGGTCCCCCAAATCAAAGAGGTTACCGTTCTGTACCACGAATCTACTTTCTTGGACTCCCATCAACACCTTTGTGAAAGGACCAAGCACAGCACGGCCAAGCAGGCTGCTACTATTGCTAAAAAGGCTAATGTAGGGACGTTGCTGCTCGGCCATTACTCAGGGCGATATAAGAACTTGGAACTTTTTAAAACGGAAGCTAAGGAAATCTTTAAAAATACCCTGCTATCGGAGGAGGGGAAAAAGTTTTTATTTTAAAAGATACGCCCGACTCGCCTTATCACTACTTCGAAGATTTTAGTTTTATTTAGCACCATTCGGTTTTAAAAAATACTTAAAACCCTTAACTTGCAGATAAAACGTAGTCAATGTCTGAAGAGCTCTATTCTTATCGTAGATCGTATGAAAAAGGCATTCTTTCTCAAAAATCGGTAGATGAAAACCCATTGCAGCAATTCCGAACCTGGTTTTTCGAGGTAAAGGATAACGGTGGAGTGGATGAGGTAAATGCGATGACCATTTCCACAATTGGAATGGATGGTTTTCCAAAGGGAAGAGTGGTCCTGCTAAAAAAATATGATGAATACGGCTTCTATTTTTATACCAATTACAATAGTGAGAAGGGGAAATCGATTGCCCATAACAATAAGGTGTCCCTCTCGTTCTTTTGGCCAAATATGGAGCGACAGGTAATTGTAAAAGGGATTGCGGAAAAAACCACCGAAACAGATTCTGCAAATTATTTTCATTCACGGCCCAAAGGAAGCCAATTGGGGGCTGCGGCTTCACACCAAAGCAGCGTGGTAAAATCCCGTGCTGTTTTAGAGAATGAGCTTCTCAGGCTGGAGAAGGAATATGAAAATAAGGAAGTTCCAAAACCTGCGGAATGGGGCGGATATCTGGTCAGGCCAATATCTATTGAGTTTTGGCAGGGAAGGGCCAATCGGCTACACGACAGAATTCGTTATACCTTGAAAGAGGACGAATGGGTTATCGAGAGATTGGAACCATAGGATGAATAAATTTCAATAATATCATTTGAATGAACAGTACAATGAAAACACTATACTTAGTACGGCATGCAAAATCATCGTGGAAACATGATGTCGATGACCATAAGCGCCCCCTAAAGAAAAGAGGACAGCGTGATGCGCATTTGGTTTCAGAAAAAGTAAAAGCTGAAATTGTGCCTCCACAAAAAATTGTCACCAGTGATGCTACGAGAGCACTATCAACTGCACATTTCTTTAAAGAGGCACTGGATGTTCCTGAGAGCAATTTTGAAATGGAGCATGAGCTATATGACTTTAGCGGACAGAATGTAATGCGGATCATCAAGTCATTGGATGATTCACTGGATACGGTTATGATCGTAGGGCACAATCATGCTTTCACTTCTATTGTGAACATGCTTGGCGATCGCTATATTGAAAATGTTCCCACCTGTGGTTTTGTGATGTTACAGTTTGATGAGGATCACTGGAAAGATATAACAACGGGCCGAACCGTAAAGACAATATTCCCAAGAGACTTAAAGTAATGATGGAAAAAACTGCAACACCGCCACGGCAGGTGAAGAATAGATACGTAAACCGCGAATTGAGCTGGCTTCAGTTCAATGCCCGGGTTTTACAGGAGGCTGAGGACGAAAAGATTCCGCTGTTGGAACGCTTGAGGTTTTTGGGGATATTCTCTAACAACTTAGACGAGTTCTTTAAAGTGAGATATGCCACGATTAAGAGAATCATGGAAGCAGGGAAAACGGGACGAAGTTTTTTAGGAGGCATCTCGGCCAAAGACCTTCTGGAAGAGATTACGCATACAGTGATTGGGCAACAGGCACATAGCTTAAAGATTCTCAGCAACATACAGCAACAGCTTAAAAAGGAAGATATCTTTATCATTGATGAAACGGAAGTGACTCCGGCACAGGGCGAATTTATTTTGGATTATTTTATTAGAAATGTCAGCCCGGCCATGATGACGATAATGATTGGTGAGTTGGAACAATTTCCCCATCTACGCGACAGCGCTGCCTATTTGGCAATAAAGATGGTGATGGGCAAAGAGGATGATACCTTTGAAACCCGTATTAATTATGCTTTGATTGAAATACCCAGAACCGTAAACCGTTTTGTGGTTTTGCCACCTGAAGGTAAGAAGCAGTTTGTAATCATCCTGGACGATCTTATTAGATACTGTCTGGATACGATATTCAGCATTTTTAACTACCAGAGCATTTCTGCCCACATGATTAAAATCACCCGCGATGCCGAGTTGGATATAGACAGTGACTTAAGCCGAAGCTTTATCGAGAAAATTTCCAAGAGTGTGAAGAAAAGAAGTTCTGGCGATCCGGTTCGTTTTGTTTACGATAAAAACATTGATAAAAAAACCCTGGACTTTCTTTTGGATAAGATGGGAATTGACAAAACCGATAGCATTATCCCGGGAGGACGCTATCACAATAGGCGGGATTATATGAATTTTCCGTGCTTGGGTCGACCCGATCTTCAGTATGTTTCTAAAGAACCCTTGCCAATACCAGGTCTGAGCGTGCGCGGAAGCTTATTCGAACGAATACTCCAAAAGGATTATTTGTTACACGCCCCCTATCAAACCTTTATGTATGTGATAAAATTCCTGCGGGAAGCCGCTCTGGATCCTAAAGTAAAATCAATTAAAATTACCATATATCGCTTAGCAGAAGTTTCGCATATTGCCGGTTCGCTTATTAATGCAAAAAAAAACGGAAAAGAGGTAACCGTACAGATCGAGCTACAGGCGCGGTTTGATGAAGAAGCAAACATTGAATACGCCGAATTGATGCAGAGCGAAGGTATTAAGCTCATCTTTGGAGTAAAAGGACTGAAGGTGCATTGCAAGATGTGCTTGATAGACAGACTTGAAGACGATAAATTGGTCCGTTACGGGATCATCAGTACGGGAAACTTCAATGAGTCCACGGCACGGATATATACAGACTATACGCTATTTACGGCCGATCCGAGAATCTGTAAGGAAATGAATAAGGTCTTTGAGTTTTTTGAGGTCAATTATCAGATAAAGAAATACCGACATCTTATTGTTTCTCCACATTATACCCGTAATGCCATTTCGCACTTGATAGATATGGAAATTAAAAACAAAAAGGCAGGCCTGCCCAGTGGGATCAAATTAAAATTAAATAGCCTGGCAGATTTTAAGGTTATTGACAAACTGTATGAGGCCAGCCGCGCAGGGATAAAAATAAAAATGATTGTCCGCGGAATCTGCTGTTTAATACCCGGAGTTGAGGGGATGAGCGAAAATATTGAGGCCATTAGCATTGTAGGTAAATTTTTGGAACACCCACGGTTGTTTATCTTTGAAAATGCAGGAAATACCAAGGTCTTTATATCCTCGGCTGATCTTATGGGCCGAAATCTGGACAATAGGGTGGAGGTAACCTGTCCAATTTATGATACGGATATAAAAAAGGAACTTTTGGAGAACTTTGACATAGGGTGGAGGGACAATGTGAAGGCCCGTGTTTTTAGCGAAAAAAACAATAATGCCTATCGAAAAAACAACAAACCACCGGTTCGATCCCAATTTATGATGTATGATTATTATTTAAGAAAACTTGAAGTAAACTGATTTGTTGAATATTGAAAAATATGCCGGAATTGATATTGGCAGTAATGCCATAAGATTGCTGATTGTTTCGGTAATAGAACAAAGGGAGAAAGAAACCCTATTCAAAAAAACGTCTTTAGTTCGGGTCCCTATCCGCTTAGGAGCTGAGGTTTTCTTGGAAGGTAAGATCTCGGATAGTAGTGCATCGCGAATGGTGGATGCAATGATGGCATTTCGCCTGTTGATGAACACCCATAACATCAAACGTTTTCGAGCCTGCGCCACCTCGGCAATGCGTGAGGCCTCAAACGGTAGGGATGTAGCTAAAATGATTGAAAATAAAACCGGATTGCACATCCATATCATAGATGGAAATGATGAGGCGGTAATTATTGCATCCACAGATTTAAAAAACCTCCTACAGGACGATAAAGTTTTCCTATACGTGGACGTAGGGGGAGGAAGTACTGAGCTTACCCTGTTTGCCAACGGTCACACGATCGCATCCAAGAGTTTAAAGCTGGGGACGGTCCGCCTGTTAAAGAATATTGCGGAAGAGGACATGTGGGGGGAAATGGAAGAATGGATAAAAAGGGTAACCAAGGAGTTTCAAAAGATATCTCTGATAGGCAGCGGTGGAAACATCAACACCATCTATAAAAAGAGCGGGAAGAAAATAGGTAAACCCCTTAGCTATCTCTACCTTTCCTCTTATTACAAAAAGCTAAAATCACTTACCTACGAAGAGCGTATAACCGAGCTGGACATGAATCCAGACCGTGCTGACGTAGTCATCCCCGCAACTCGTATTTACCTATCCGCGATGAAATGGAGCAAGGCCAAAAATATATATGTTCCCAAAATAGGGCTTAGTGATGGGATCGTGCGGAGCCTGTACAATGAAAAACTGGCAGAATGATCCGCTATTTCACCTATTTCTTTCTTCCTTTTGATTATAAAAAACTCGCCTACATTCAGTTCCTTAATGTCCTGTTGGATTTAAAACTGCCCTTTGAAGCAGAAATCTTGCCCGCTTCCAAATAACGTTTGGTTACCTGGGCTCTGTTTTTTGCATCGGTCATAGGTGATGAACCGTAGGTCTCCCGTACTTTTAGATACTCATTGAGGATTTTTATCTCATCCTCGTCGCTACCATTTTTAACTTGCTCGAATGAAAGTTTTGCATTGCCAATAGCCTTTGCTACACTGTTCAAAAGATAGCCCGGTCTATTGACGTGATTATCCAAGAAGAGAGCTGCGGCATATTCTGAAGAGAGCAGATCAAATAGGGCATTTCCTCCTAATTTATTTGTTTTGCTATAATAGAAAAGATTAAAACGGTTGATGGCGTGCAAAATTTCCACCGCACAGATTCTATCGTCCAGACCGGCAGCAGCGAAACGATACGCGACAATATCGCTACGGAAAAATTGCTTGGCACTCGCTGAGTCCACCCTTTTGTTGTTGTAAACCAAATAACCGTAGGTATCATTGGTATCGGTGGATACATCAACGCCAAACCGGCCACAAAACTGTTCAAAAGCATCGGGATACTTTTCTTTTACCTGTTTAATAAACGCTGGCAATTCTCCTTTTGCATTCCCCGTACCAAGGGTCCATTGAAACATTCCAAAGCTCATAAAACAGTTATCCCAAGTGTTGACAGCATCCAGATTCCCTTCATTTTCCGAGGTGGCCAACAAGGCATTGACCTCTGATTTGCTGATGTTGAGATTGGCCAATAGCCTGGGGTTTTCCTGAATAAATTTTTCGGTCGTGTTAACACCACGTCTAAAAATTCCCTTTCTAAACTTTTTTCCCAGATAGTTTTTGGTCGTGTCATTTTGATATTGATAGTATACGCGAGGATTTTCATCGATAATAATGACGTCTTCTCTTTCGGTACTTGCCCTGGGTTCACTTTCTACAGGCAATTGAAGTACTTGCCCCACTTTTATGGTATTGACGTTTACAATGTCGTTTAATTCAGCAATTTCTCGCCACTTGGCCGTAACTCCTAATTGTTTAAATGCAATTGAGCCCAGAGAGTCGCCACTTTTAACTATGTATGTTTTCATCTGTATTTAATTTTTCAGGAATGGAACCTGGCTGAAAAGTGGTTACCAAGATCCCTTCTTCGCAAAGAAAGGATTAGAAAATCTTCATAAGAGCACACTTTCTTTAGATCGATCCCTGTCAAAGATATTAAAAATCAGCGGGTTACGTATTGTGTTCAAGCGATATTTGCCGTATTAAGGGAGGAATGGCCTGTGGACGGACCGCCAAGATTTTCATTGAATTGATAGGAAAGGACGGGCTAATATAGTGGCTGCAATATGGAAATATCACGGGAGGAGTAAGTTGGCTCGGAAACAGTTGATGTGGCTCGGTGAAACCTAAATCCCTCTTTTTTACTTCTTCACTATTTTTTCACTATAAAACCGATCGTTCACCCAAAGTTTTAGGATATAAATGCCCTTGCTTAAGGATGAGAGGTTTAGAGTTGAACTATCTGTATTATTTACTGAAGTTGTAAGTATCCTTTTTCCTGAAAAATCTGAGAGATCAATAGCTATATTCTTAAAACTTTTACCAAAATTTAGATATAGGTTGCCAGAAGTAGGATTGGGAAATACATTTAAGTTATTCTTATCGAAGCCCTCTGTCCCCAAGACCACAATGTTTAAAGTTTTGACTTTGGTGTCTGATTCCTCACATTTGGTGATGGTTTGTGAAACAGCATATAATCCACTTTCCACATACCTATGAATGGGATTGGTTTCCGTGGAAGTGTTTCCATCGCCAAAATCCCAAAAGATGGTATCAAAATCGCTACTGGTGTTTGTGAATGATACTTCCCCGCCATTTATGGATTCAGAATAATTGGCTATAGGGTTTTGAGTGAAAGCCCAAGTAGGAATTTCGTCGAAAACAATGGTTTTGGCAGCTGCTTTTATCAGATTGGCTTCCGTTTCATTTAAAGTGGAATTCCAAGGAACTGAGGTTGGATCTTTTTTATAGATCATCGCATAAAAAGCACAGGCCACAGCATAAGACCCCGCTAAGGAAGGGTGCGAGCCATCTCCAGAATACAGCTCTATATCGGGATGGTTTTCCCTAATATATCTCCAAACAGCACCTGCTGGGGCAAGTTCGGCTTCATTGCTTTCGGCCATAAAAATGTAGGTCGTTTTTATTATATCGTCCATTTCTTCGTAAGTACACACCCACGGGCGGATAGGGCAGTTGGCGGTATCGCCATTTTTTCGTCCCCACGTCATATAGAATAAGGGCTGCGAACATTCATAATTATTGCAAATGGCATTGCTCAACAATTCCGCATACGGATAAACTTCCGCTTGCATCTGTGCTTCGCTCAAGGAAGTTTCCTGGCTTTGTGCCTGGAGGGCGACATAATCCCAATTCTCTGAATTTATTTTCGCAAGTGTTGTTTGATCTGAGGCGTGATCCATAAACCGGTAACCTCCGGGAGTATTGGAGTCGTAGATTAAGATATCTCCGGTGCTGGAAGCCATATCGCTAACCATTTGCGGTAGATTATTGACAGCCGTATAACTATTGCCGATAAACAGCACTTTCTTGGTGGTTTGACCATGAAGGGCAAACGCCGCATAGACAAGGGAGATTAGGAGTGGAATTTGTTTCATTAGAAATTGGGGATTCGGGAATTGGAGTTGATAATTTGATTTTGAAATAGGCGTTTTGCCCCCATAAGGATTTTCAAATATAGCACGAAGCAGTTTCTTGAAGTACTCTATTCTTATTTTACGTTTTACTTTTCCTTTTTACACTTTATCAAATAAAACGGATAGATGTCCATCACTTCCTTTATTTCAAATAGCCCTACTTGGGCAAATTCCTCTTCTATTGCTTCCTTGTCATAGAAGAACATTTTTATCCCTTCGTGCACTTGAAATCTCTCTTTACCAATACAGGTTCCTTGGCCATATAGAGGCGCTTTTTTGGTGGCGACTGCGAAAACCATATATCCGGTATTGCGCAATTGATTAAAACAATCTTGGATCAATTTTTCCCTTTTATTTTTACCCAATAAGTGGAGTAAAGCGTAACAAAATATTCCGTCATACAGGTTTTTGTCAAAAGGCATTTCAGCTACCGAACCGTGATAAATAACCAAGTCGTCACCGAAATGTTTATGGGCCAATTCAATGGCTGTCTTGGAAATTTCAATTCCGGTTACTTTCATTCCATTCTCCATGAAAATTTGGGCATTTCGCCCATAACCGATACCGGGAATGAGCACATTTTTCACATCGTGTTCAAGAAAAAAATCCTTGGTCAATACAGTGGATGGTGCTGGCTGAAAGCCCCACATTTCTTGGTTGTTTCTAAATGCTTTTTCCCAAAAATCTTCCATTGGTAATGTGTTTTGAACTAGTGAAACTGCCATAAGTTTGATAAAATTTAGAGATATCCATTATTCTAACAACGAATATCCATAAAACTTTATACAGGTTCATTTTTGAAATAAGAATTCTATTCCATTTTCTGAAAAAAATAAAACATTATCCCTCCCAGAAAATAGCAGATGACATCCCAAATATCTCCAGTGTACCGATACGATTGTTGTGGGAGATAGTATTCAAATGCGATAGAAAAAAGGGCTGCCAAGCTCAGGATTGTAAAAATGTTTAGGCGAAGGCTGTAATCCTTTTTGATAAACCATACGGCGTGCAAACTGATGGTTGCAACGATGGGAATTGCCAAGAAATCATTGAGATGATGAAAAATCCAATTGGAACGGATGCCGTATAAATATTTCCACGATTGAACGCATAAAAATACAACTATGGAAAGCAGTACATAAAGATGCAGAACTTTCAAGGGAAGCTTACGTCTCATATAAACAGAAGGGAAATTAGCCAGACAAGAAAACCTCCCACAATCATGACAATCATCCAGATGGTGTGTAACAGGTAATATGAGCCTTTAATAAGCCAAAATCGATTCGTTTTCCACCGTTCAGTGAAGGGTTTTCTTTCCACTATTTCTTCTGTCAAAACAGAGTGGGAAGCTTGCTCCTCACTTCTGTTTTTAGAAGTCCTATTAGAGTCTCGAATCTTTAAAACAGAGCCCTCGTGTTCAAAATCACCCTTGTCTTTCCGCTGAAGCATATCGAACAAAATTCAATCTGCAAGAATACGAATTATAAACGACGAAAAAGACTTTTTTAGGTGTTTGCCTTTAAATGAAATCCTGAAAAAGAAATAGTTTAGAAGTAGAAAACTATTTTTATTATAAGAGTGAATGCAAGAAGACCAAAGAAGTATGGAAGGATTTGCGGATTATTACTTTTTAAACATAAAATATACGGCCAATATTAGAAAAAGAAAAGAAATGATATGGTTTACTCGAAATGTTTCTGTCTTAAAAACCAAGAGCGTAAACCCAACAAAAACAACAAGTGTGATCACTTCTTGTATCACTTTTAACTGCAAAAGCGAAAATGGACCGCCGTTCCCACTATAACCGATTCGGTTAGCGGGCACTTGAAACATGTATTCAAACAGCGCGATTCCCCAACTGATAAGGATGACGGCTACTAAACCTAGTTTGCTAAACCATTTCCATTCAGAAAATTTTAGATGCCCGTACCATGCTAAGGTCATAAAAGAGTTGGAGAGTACCAGAAGACAAATGGTGAGAATTCCTTTCATAGCAATACTCTTTAAATTATGACTGCTAAGATACGTCAGCCTGAGTTTTTTCGATAGGTATTTTTTGCCTTTCTATATTCTGCCTCTTCCATTTGAGCCCCAATGAAGGGAAGGCGTGGAGCAAGGAAATAACCGGTAAGACTAGCAAAGAGAATAGGGATAAAATAAGTAAAACCGGTCAGGGTGGCCAGCAAAATCGTGGTACTCATAGGAGTTCGGGTAACACAGGCATTGATAGCTGCCATACAGCTTACAATGGTTAAGGACAGACTGATTGATGGAAAAACAATATGGATCAACAAACCGAGAGCAGTACCACAGAAAAAAAGAGGGATGATAAACCCTCCGCGCCATCCAGATGTTACCGTAACGGCAATGGCGATGATCTTAAAGATAAGGATTGCGATCAAAAACTGGACACTTCCCGGCGCTTCCATTAAATGGTTAATTTCAAAATGACTGAAATATCGGGTAAGAGGGAGGAAGTACGCGATAACTCCAAGTAAAACTCCTCCTATTAAGGTCTTGATGTATATTGGGGAGTTTAACTTTCCGAAGACATTTTTAAAAAATTTGGTACAGAAAATAAACCCCCATCCCACTATGGTTGCCAATACCCCGAAAAAGACTGCCCATCCAAAATCAAAAACGGTTTCCATTTCGTAGGCCGGTAAATCCCACATAGGTCCCAGGCCCAATTGAACAATAATAGCAAAAATGAGATAGCTGAAACCGCTGGCAACAAGAGCTGGGATAATCGCTTGATAATATTCCACTGCGTGTTTGTGGTGAAGGATTTCCAGAGCGAAAAGGCTTCCACCCAGGGGAGCCCCAAAAAGCGCCGTAAATCCAGAAGCCATTCCCGCAATACTAAGCGATCGGAGCTCTTCCCCCTTCAATCTGAAGATCTTGCCCATCCAACTTCCCGTAGAGCCCGTAACCTGTACTAAAGGTGCTTCAGGGCCCAAGCTTCCTCCCGAGGCAACACACAGGAGCGAGGAGAGTATCATGGAAGGATTGTTCTTTGGGTCTAACTTCCCCTTGTTGAAGCGGATGTTATTCACAATCAATTGCATTTCACCCGGGTCGCCGATAAAATAAATAATCAGGCCGGCCAACAGCCCACAGATTGCCATCACGGGAATGACGAACCATCCTTGCCATGTGGCCAAAAAATCAGTAAGAAGCATAAGGACCACCCAATACGCTCCAGAAATAATACCTCCTATCAATCCCAAGGTGGCCCAAAGGATAAACATTCTGCTAAATACAAATGGATTGAACCGAATAGGGCGGTCAAGGATATCGAGATATTTAATGAGTTTTCTTCTGCTGTGCAGCTTCATCGGGTCAGTTTGTTTAGATGTCAGACACTTTAACTATCGATGGTTTTTATAGGTGTTACCTCAAAGAACAGATTGGTTCGCAGATAAAGGTTTACCCGTGGATGGACTGGTGTTTCCCGAGATCTTTCATTACTTCAGCCTCAAATAAAAGCAGTTCCTCCCATTTTTTGTCCACTTCTTTTCTCTCTCCGTAACGCCTGGCAAAGCTAAGGAACATGGTATAATGGTTTGCCTCACTGACCATCAATTTTCTGTAAAACTCTGCAAGTTCCCTATCCTCCAATTCTTCGCTTAGCAAGCGGAAGCGTTCGCAACTTCTTGCCTCGATCAATGCTGCGTACAAAAGCCGATGTATCAGATTGTCCTGCCGGCTTCCCCCCTTTGGAAAAAAATTTATTATCTCTCCCACATAGGGGTCTTTTCTGTCCCAGCCAAGCGTCCAACCCCGCGCTACAATTTTATCGTGGACCATTTTGAAATGACTGATTTCCTCCTTGACCAGGACGGTCATTTCCTGGACCAATTCTGTGTATTCCGGATAGTTTACTATCAAGGAAATAGCTGTGGAAGCTGCCTTTTGTTCACACCAGGCGTGATCGGTCAATATGTCTTCAATATTCTTTTCCACAATGTTCACCCAGCGTGGGTCAGTGGGAAGTTTTAAGCCTAACATTTTATTTGAAATTTAGTTTTATATTAGTTAATGATTGTCCGTAAAGCCACCTAACCGTGAGACATAACATAGGATTAAAGGGCATAAAACGTATGGTTATGAAAAGGGTACGCTGTAATTTTTACAGAAAGAATAGCCATTAATGCCCTGTTGTGTTACATCCTTACTCTTAATATTTTAGGGTGTTTCCCGGATAAGCATATTTTATCTTTAGGTTTCCTTGGAGTCTGGTATTTGAAATTTTAAAACTTCTTTAGAGCTCTGTGCTTGCTAATCTTATTAAATATCCAGGTCAAATTCTGTCCGCAATCTTTCGATCAAGGGATTTTTCTCCTTCATTTTTTCAAATTTTTCACGTGCTGAATAAGCGTATTTCTTCTCCGCCTTTTCATTGACAGTAATTTCCAAATCTATGTCGTAATTTTGGAGCCTTTCGCGAAGAAAGCCCAATAATTCAAATTTAGCTTGTTCCACCTCTGTTTTTATGGTGTGATTTGGGAATTCCAGATGGATCACTTGTTCTTTCAATCGGGGTACTCCCATGGTGAGGTGGGATAACAAATTAAATTTACCTTCTCTTTCCACGACCTTAGAATATTCACGCCACGTTTTCTGCATTTCCTTTTCCGAGAATTCCTCTCGGGGAAGATTTTTTACATCCGGGCATTGGCGCATTAATTCTTTTTGGAGTTTATGTTTCTTCTGGATGCTCTTTAGCGATAGTGCCGAAACCTTTTCGGCATTCCGCTCAGCCAAAATCTGTGGTCTATCAATCACTCTTTCCGGATTTTTGTCTTCGCCGGACGGGTCATTACCGGAATCTGGAAGTTCTCTGCCAGGAGGATTGCTTGTGGGGGAAATCTTGTGTTCGGGTTCATTTACCTCGTTTTCTGCCACTGGAGTTGATTTTGGTTCAGAAGGCTTGAGGACCATGCCTCCTGCAGAAGTGACTTTCTGTCCTTCCGTCTCCAGGAACTTTGGTCCGTATTGGCCCGAATCGAAGTGGATGGGAGGAATTATGAAATGGCTATCGCTGTTGGAGTTTTTTTTTTCTCCTTGAAAAGTCAAGGAGGCCAATTGCATCAAGCAAAGCTCTACTAACAATCGCTGGTTTTGACTGCTCTTGTATTTTAGATCGCATGTATTGGCAATCTCAATTCCCTCAATCAGAAATTGTTGGCTCGTTTTTTGAGACTGCTCGAAGTACATGGTCTTCACTTGTTCGCCAACCTCCAATAAAGCAATGGTCTCTTGGTTTTTACAAACTAAAAGATCGCGGAAATGGGAGGCAAGCCCCATAATAAAATGGTGGCCATCGAAGCCCTTTGAAAGAATTTCGTCGAAGGTAACCAATGCGTGTGGAATATTGTTTTCCAGAAGTAGGTCGGTAATATGGAAATACCAAGTGTAATCGAGAACGTTTAAATTTTCTGTCACCGCTTCGCGGGTGAGGTCTTTCCCGGCAAAGCTCACTACGCGATCAAGGATAGAAAGTGCATCGCGCAAAGCTCCGTCCGCTTTTTGGGCGATTATATGCAGTGCATCGTCTTCTGCTTCTATTCCCTCTGCTTTGGCAACCTCTGCCAAATGCTCTTTGATGTCGCGGACTCCAATTCTGCGGAAATCAAAAATTTGACATCGGGAGAGAATGGTTGGAATTATTTTGTGTTTCTCGGTGGTTGCCAAGATAAATATGGCGTGCTTGGGAGGTTCCTCCAAAGTTTTTAGAAATGCGTTGAAGGCTGCGGAAGAGAGCATATGGACCTCATCAATGATATAGACCTTGTATTTTCCTACCTGCGGAGGAATGCGTACCTGATCGATCAGATTGCGGATATCGTCCACAGAGTTGTTTGAAGCGGCATCGAGCTCAAAAATATTGAAGGCAAAGTCTTCGTCCTCCTTTTGTGAACCATCTTGGTTTATTTGCTTGGCGAGAATTCGGGCACAAGTTGTTTTTCCCACACCCCGAGGACCTGTAAACAATAAGGCTTGGGCCAGATGATGATTTTTAATGGCGTTTTCGAGTGTATTGGTAATAGCCTGTTGGCCCACAACGTCTTTAAACGCAGTAGGGCGATATTTACGGGCTGATACAATAAAGTGCTCCATAGCGAAGGGCTTAGGGCTTAGGATTAAAAGACCCAAGACCAAGTAAGTATTTTACATTTTCAACAAATATAGAGATGTAGAACCGATTTCTAAAAAATAGAAGTTTGTATTTACCCATATTTATTAACATTGGGCTACATTTGCAAGTGCAGGCCGCCTTATCGCTGAAATCTGCGCCTTCGCGTAGATTTGGGAGGAAAGTCCGGGCACCATAGGGAAGCATAGCGGCTAACGGCCGTCGGTCCGCCCTGGCGGATTAGGACAAGTGCAACAGAAAGAATGTACAGGTAATGCTGTAGTGAAATCAGGTAAACTCTATGCGGTGAAATGCCACATAAACCTGCGCCCCGATTCCCAATAGCTATTGGGACGGGAGAGGGTTCCCGCCCGATGTAGGAGGGTAGGCAGATAGAACCTGCTGGTAACAGTAGGTTTAGATAAATGATAAGGTGCCGTCCCGATAAGCTATCGGGACCGGTAACAGAACCCGGCTTATAGGCCTGCATTTTTTTATAACTTGAACTTTGAACAGTTGGAGAAATTTTTATAGCCAACTCTTTAACCACTTCACGGCGTCATCGAAGTCGGTGAAGACCTTAAAGGGGCTGTTTTTATAAAAAGTTTTTTCGAAATTGGCGTTTTCATAGGAGACCTCACTGTAGCACACCACGGCAATTGCCACCAAATTTGGATGAACGGCCTTATATAATTCTGGGCTTAGGTCTATGGAATAGTCGTTTACGCGATTTGACAAATACCCGAATTTCTCATTTGGAAAAAACGTATCGTATATTCCAAAGAGCTCTTCAAGATCAGTTGATTTGAAAGTGATTCCTTCGTTTATGTCTATCGATACAATATTGTCCAATATAGTGACGAGGCCAAAACTTGTATGAATGGGCTCTTTTTCCATTTCAACTATTTGAAAAAACTAAAAACGCTTCCTCCGTATTTCCGCACCTCAGAAAAATGTTTTAAACCCGAAAGGTCAATTTGCTTGGTATGTTCAAGAATCAACATGCCGTCTTCCTCCAGGAGGCTTTGATCAAAGATATCCTTTATAACCGATTCTATCTCAGAAATATCGAAATTATAGGGAGGATCTGCAAAGATGATATCGAATTTCCCAGATGGCTGAGACAGGTATTTGTTCACTTCCGATTTCAGGGCCGTGATGGGAAAAGAAAATTCTTCCGATACCTTATCGATATATCGAACACATTTGTAATGGGAATCTACCGCAATGATCCTAGGAACTCCACGTGAAGCGAATTCAAAGCTGATGTTGCCTGTTCCTGCAAATAAGTCCAGAACGCTTATCTCTTCAAAATTGATACGGTTGCGGAGAATGTTGAAAAGGGCCTCCTTCGCAAAATCGGTGGTAGGGCGCACGGGTAGATTTTTAGGGGCTGCGAGCTTTCTACCTTTATGTGTCCCAGAAATGATTCTCATCCTTATAAGTTTTTTAATACAAAATGACGATGCGCGTGCCTTACATCAAAATTTGGAAATCCAGAGTTGGTTGTTGCAAATTCAATATGTCTTATATACTTATAAGCAATCTTATAAATTTCGTCCTCCAAATCAATATTCCCATAGAGAAAAACTGGAAGTGTCTCGGGATCCAGTTTTAATTGTTCCATGCAAAAAAGCGTATAATAAATGAAATCCTCGGGCGTATTGTACATAAATGTATTGCAAAGCTGCAGTTCACCGTTCTTTAAAATCACGCAATCAAAGTGGTTGCCCTGAAAATGCAGGTGCATTTTGGGCAAGGAGTATTTTTCTTTTTCAAAAATTGCCTTGAGTACTACGGTGATGGAATGATAATAGTTGAAACTGCCATATTTTTCGAAAAAATAATTGTTGATGTTCATAAAGGGAACATAAGCTACCACAAGCTCTTGGCTGTCTAAAACGTCGTGTGCTACGTAGTCGTTGGGAAGAATCTTCGCATTGAATTTTAAATATTCACTGGCCTTGGTTTCATCAAACAACTGAACGGGGACCAGACTATATACGGGAGTGGAATAAACTATTGCGGTATTTGTAAAACTGGAATTCAACACCTCATTCGCAGAAATCATTTGCTCTATCTCCATCAGGAGTTCTTCGGGAGTTGTGCTGTGGCCCAAGTTTTTTTCGCTGAAAAACAGTACTTCCCCTTCTACGGGATTGGAAACCAAAAAAGAAAGCCCGTTCAAAGAAACTTGAACGGACAGTCTATTTGAATGTAAATTTTCTATGTCTCTATTCTTTGACAGTGTCGTAGATTTTAGGCCAGTTTCCTGAAGTGTTTACATCTTCCAAGGAGCCTACTTTAATGTAGGGTCCATTTACGCCATCCACAGACTGCACTTGCTTTTCTTGAGCTAACAAATCTTTGTCCTGATCGTATAGCACTACGTCTTTTGGAATCTTGGCCTCAAAAACGGAATAAACAGTACCGTTTTTTTCAAGGCTGCCGGCCTTGAGGTCAAACTTGGCATCCACACCTTCCACGGGAATATTCATCATGGTTTTGTACCGATCCGAGCCTCCAAAAAGAGAATCCTTAACAGGGGTAAAGCCCAAGGTGTCAATAAGAGACTTTTCAATGAAATAGCCCTCGGATATCCCAAAGGCCTTGTTTTTGGCCACGTCGGCATAACTGGTGTCCCTGCGTTGGGTGATAGCAAATTTGGCAGTATCAATAAAACTGACCAAACTGTCGAAACTGCCCGTAAAATTGCCGACAATTTCTTTATGCGCAAGTTCGGCGGCTTGGATATCTTTCAAATTTCTAATGACTTTGGCATATCTCGCTTCTTTCACTTTGTTGAATTCCACAGGACCCATTATAGAGGACCAAAGCTTCCAACCCAAAAAGACTATAACAATCCAAAGAACAATCTGAATTACTAATTTCATTGCTTATTTTGTTTAAATGTTGATTTCCCAAAAGGTGTATCGCAAATCTACAATTTTTTTTTGTTCACAAAAGTTTATTCCGAAAAAATGATGGCTATCTTTAAACCCTGACCAAGAATAGCGAATGATGAATGAATCGGAATTTTATAGTTATTTAAAAAATGACTTCCCCCACATTACCACAGTTAAACAGGATATTGCCCTTCAGCTTCTCGCTAAATTTGTATTGAACCCTCAGAATAATGATGTCTTTCTATTGAAAGGATACGCAGGAACAGGGAAAACCACATTAGTTGGAGCTTTGGTAAGGAACTTGTCCAAAGCCAAGAAAAGATCTGTCCTGTTGGCTCCTACGGGAAGAGCGGCCAAGGTAATTAGCAACTATTCGAGCAAACAGGCCTTCACCATTCACAAAAAAATATATTTCCCTAAGCGTGAAAAAGGCTCTGTTTCGTTCACCCTTCAAAAAAACAAGCATAGAGATACCCTGTTCATTGTGGACGAGGCTTCCATGATCCCTGATATAAACCAGGATTCAAAACTATTTGAAAACGGTTCCCTTCTGGACGATTTGATGCAATACGTATACAGCGGCCATAATTGCAAGATGTTGTTGATGGGCGATACGGCGCAGCTTCCCCCCGTTCATCTATCGATCAGTCCTGCTCTTGACGCCCGTCTTTTGAAAACACAATATAACAAGGAGGTCATCACTATGGAACTGGACGAAGTGGTCCGTCAGCAACAGGACAGCGGAATTCTGGAAAATGCCACGCTACTTCGCCAACAATTGCGGGAGGAGTTCTTTGAATCCTTTAGGTTTTCCAGCAAAGATTTTCCCGATATTATCCGGCCTGTTGATGGCCAGGAAATCATGGATGCCATCAACGACAGCTATTCTACTTTAGGAAATGAAGATACGGTAATAATAGTGAGGTCCAATAAGAGAGCTAATTTGTATAACCAAAGCATTAGGGAGCGGATTCTTTTCCAGGAATCTGAACTTTCCTCTGGCGACTATCTCATGGTGGTGAAAAACAATTACTTTTGGGTGGACAACACCAGTGAGGCCGGCTTTATTGCCAATGGCGATATTGTGGAAGTATTGGAGATTTTCGCATTTAGGGAATTATACGGTTTTCGCTTTGCGGAAGTCAAGGTGCGAATGGTAGATTACCCCAATATGAAACCTTTGGAAACCGTGCTACTTTTAGATACTATTAGCTCTGAAAGCCCGTCCTTAACCTATGAGCAATCCAACAAATTATACCAGGAAGTAATGAAAGATTACGCTTCTGAAAAATCTAAGTACAAAAAGTTCCTGGCCGTAAAGAAGAACAAATTTTTCAATGCGCTCCAAGTAAAGTTCAGTTATGCCATAACCTGCCATAAGTCACAAGGAGGACAGTGGAACACGGTTTTTGTGGAACAACCTTATTTGCCCAATGGGGTAGACAAGGAATATTTGCGATGGCTTTACACGGCCATAACCAGGGCCCGGGAAAAATTGTATTTGATTGGGTTTAAGGAAGAATTTTTTGGGGACTGTTCGTGAGTGGGAGAGGGGTCGCACTTGTTACAAAAGAGAAGCAACTTCAAAATAATTTTTGAACTGACCTCCACGGCTCCTTTTTTCTGCCTCCATAGTTTTGAAAACGATCTTCGGGCAATAGCTTATAACTGCCTTATAAAAAGCTTTCATAAAAGCGGGTATTAGAACATAATCTTCTTATTTTTGAAAACATTATAAAATGAGATGTCTTGAAAATTATAGCGATGATTCCCGCCAGATATGGCGCTTCCCGATTCCCGGGAAAATTGATGCAGGACTTGGCCGGAAAACCAGTAATAGTGAGAACTTATGAAGCAGCAAAGGCTACAGGTTTTTTTGACGAAGTATATGTGGTAACTGATAGTGAGGTAATCTTTTCTGAAATAGAAAATCACGGAGGAAAGGCCATTAGAAGCAAAAAAGACCACGACTGTGGCAGTGATAGGATCGCCGAAGCCGTTGAATCTATGGATGTGGATATCGTGGTAAACGTACAAGGCGACGAGCCTTTTATCACTAAGGAAGCTTTAGAAAAAGTTCTTTCCGTCTTTCACGGTCCCGATTCGGAAAAAATAGATCTCGCGTCCATCATGTCCGAAATACACGATTGGAAAGAAATTAATGATCCCAACACCGTAAAGGTTGTCGTGGACAAGGAAGATTTTGCCCTCTATTTTTCCCGATCCCCCATTCCTTATCCCCGTGATAAAAATGTGGACATCCAATATTACAAGCACAAGGGTATTTATGCCTTCAGGAAGAAGGCAATTATGGATTTTTATCACCTGCCCATGCGCTCATTGGAAGAGGTGGAAAAAATAGAATGTATACGATATTTAGAATATGGAAAAAATATTAAAATGGTAATCTCAAACACACCCGGTGTTGAAATTGATACACCCGAAGACCTGGCCAAGGCAAATAAACTATTGAGGGAAACCAAATCGGATACCGCCAACAATAAATTCCGAAATTTCCCGATGGTTCCAAAAGTGGTCTTTGGCGAAGGGAGTTTTGACCAGCTCCCATCTATTTTGGCAGCGGAACGCAAAGAAAAGGCGCCTTTTATCTTCTTGGTCGATGATGTTTTTCAGGGGAACGAAGCGTTTTTAGACCGCATAGCACTTCGCTTTAATGATAAGATGATTTTTGTGTCCGCCCAGGAGGAACCCAAAACTTCTCAAGTTGATGAATTGGTGCGAAATATTAAAACAGAATTCACCCACACTCCCTCGGGAATTATCGGCATTGGTGGGGGAACCGTGATGGATCTGGCCAAAGCAGTCTCTATTATGCTTCTAAACCCCGGTAGCGCGGCCGATTATCAGGGTTGGGATTTGGTGAGGGAAAAAGCAGTGTACCACGTTGGAATTCCCACCATTTCGGGAACGGGGGCGGAAGTGTCGAGAACGACCGTACTTACTGGCCCCGAACGAAAACTGGGGATCAATAGTGATTTTACACCGTTTGACCAAGTAATTCTAGATCCTGAACTGACGAAAGATGTGCCCAAAAACCAGTGGTTTTTTACGGGAATGGATTGTTTTATTCACTGTGTAGAATCCCTTAATGGCACTTTTTTGAATGCCTTCAGCCAGAGCTACGGAGAGAAAGCCTATGATTTGTGCATAGAGATATTTCTGGAGGACACGCTCTCAGAGGAAGAATGCAGAGGCAAGTTAATGATGGCCTCTTGGCACGGAGGCATGAGTATTGCCTACTCACAAGTGGGCGTGGCCCACGCCATGAGCTACGGCTTGGGATATGTATTGGGAACAAAACACGGGGTTGGTAATTGTATCGTCTTTCAGTATTTAGATGAGTTTTATCCCAAAGATGTCGCCCTTTTCAGAAAAATGGTGGCCAAACATAAAATAGAAATTCCTCAGGGAATATGTAAAGACCTTTCAGAGGAACAAATTGATACTATGATTACTGTAGCAATGGGCATGGTCCCCCTATGGGAGAACGCCCTCGGTGAGGATTGGCAAAGAACAATTACACGCGATAAACTTCGGGAATTGTATCTTCTCATGTAAAAGTATTCGTATGCCATAATAATGGGACTCACAAAATTTATATTTTCTAAGCTCATGGGGTGGAGGATTGTGGGCGGTTTCAATCCGAGCATCAAGAAAGCGGTGGTTATTGTGGTTCCCCATACCAGTTGGCACGACTTTTATATCGGAGCCTTGGCCCGAAGGATCCTAAATGTTGAAATCAATTATATTGGGAAAAAGGAATTGTTTCAAAAACCATTCGGTTGGTATTTCCGATGGATGGGAGGTGTGCCTCTGGATCGAACCCCTGGGCAAAATAAGGTAGAAGCCATTGCTGAAATTTTTAGAAAAAAAGATCAATTCCGTTTGGCAATAGCCCCTGAAGGAACTCGGAAAAAGGTGTTGAGTTGGAGAACAGGGTATTACTATATTGCTCTCAGTGCGAATGTACCCATTATATGTGTGGCATTTGATTACGGAAAAAAAACTGTAGCCATCCACGAGCCGTTCTATCCCTCAGGGAATATTGAACTGGACACCAAAACGCTTCGTTCCTATTATAAAGGAGTGGTGGGGAAAATTCCAAAATATTCCTGAGAAGCCAAATCTACTATGGTACAAACAGGTTTATTTTATGCGTGCCTTGTTAAATATTGGTTAAGCAGCCTTAATGTTTTGTCCATATAAAATAATTTCGAAAAAATACTAAAATTCAATAACTATGAGAAGAGAAATATTTTTGATGACCCTTTTGGGAGCAGTAGCGATACTTGTTTCCTGCAGTACCGACGACGGAAACGGAGGGAGCGGCGGACAGGTGCCCTCCCCAGTTTTAGCCAATTTGTACGCAACAAGCAATACCAGCAGTAAAGTAGCGGTGCTTAATTTTACACCCCAAGGCGTTCAGGTAGGAAATTTCAACATATCGTCCAACAACAATGAAGGTATCTTTTATGACGAGAACAAGGATGAATTACTGATTAACTCGAGAACCCAAAAAGTGATAAACACCTATTCAAACATTGAAAACACGTCCAACGGAGATGATTTGAATCTCCTGTTTTCGAGCAGCTCTGTTTTGGATAGCCCAAGAGGCCTAATTTCAGTGGGAGAATTTTATATCGTTTCAGACGACGCCGATCTCGATGGAGATCCAGACACCGATGAAGGTAGGTTTTTTATCTTTGAAAGAACCGGTAATGGCCTTACATTAAGGAACACCGTAAGGGTTGACTATGCCGTGTGGGGAATTCAATTGATCGGAAAAGACCTTTACACGCCGGTGGCCAATACGGGTGATGTTGCCGTACTAAAGGACTTTCTTTCCACCTATACTACTGATGGTACGGCCATCCCAGACAAGAGGATATCCATTGAGAGAATGCGCAACATCCATGGAATCGCTGAAGATGGGGGAGTTGTGGTATTAACGGATGTTGGCGACCAAACAAACGATAGCGATGGAGGTTTCCATACCATTAACCAATTTGTTTCCAAATTTAACACTACTCCTGATGGAGATACTTTGTCATTTTCGAATAACCAGGTTCAGGTATCTGGTAGGCTCACACAGTTGGGCAATCCCGAAGCTGTAGACTACGACAATTCCAGAAGAACCGTTTTTATAGCTGAGCGCACCAATGAAGGGGGAAAAATCCTACTGTTTTCCGATGTTGAGGCCGGAGGCCAGTTAATGCCAACTTTGAGCGTACCCTTTGAGGGAGCGTCTTCTTTGTACTTTGTCGACAGATAAAGTTGAAATTGTTTTAAAAGGAAAAAGGAAGAGTCGCCCAGTGGGGTGGCTCTCCTTTGATTGAAATAAGAAATAAGTTATTTATTCCGCGGTTTCTTCCATCGTGTGGTACACGTTCTGAACATCGTCGTCTTCCTCAATTCTTTCCAGAAGTTTTTCAACATCGGCGGCTTCTTCGGGACTCAATTTTTTGGTAACCTGTGGAATTCGGTCGAAGCCAGAGGATAGGATTTCGATATTCTTTTCCTCCAAGAAAGATTGGATGTCGCCAAAACTTTCAAAAGGCGCATAGATCATAATCCCATCCTCATCTTCAAATATTTCTTCCAGTCCGTGGTCTATAAGTTCGAGTTCAAGTTCCTCTATGTCCAGGTCATTAGGATTGATTCGAAAGTTACAGGTGTGGTCAAACATAAAGGAGACTGAACCCGAAGTTCCAAGGCTTCCATCACATTTGTTGAAATGCATACGAATGTTGGCTACCGTGCGCGTATTGTTATCGGTTGCGGTTTCTATCAAAACTGCTATTCCATGGGGTGCATATCCTTCAAAAAGCACTTCCTTGTAATCTCCCAGACTTTTATCGCTCGCCCGTTTTATTGCCCGTTCTATATTGTCCTTGGGCATGTTGACCGACTTAGCGTTCTGTATAACGGCCCTAAGCCTTGAGTTGGCGGCCGGATCGGGGCCCCCTTCCTTCACGGCCATGACAATATCTTTGCCTATCCGTGTAAAAGCTTTGGACATAGCTGACCATCGCTTCATTTTCCTTGCTTTTCTAAACTCAAAAGCTCTTCCCATTTCTTATGTTGCTTTAAATTATTGTTTAAATCAAGACCTTACGGTAACTGATTGCGATTTTGCAGCCAAATATAAAAAAATCAAGTTTCAAAATTCAAATTCCAAATCCCAAAAAGCAGGCTAATTCTTTTTCTTCCGGGCAGGTTTGGAATTTGTCATTTGGTTTTTGGGGATTTGATTCTTGCTATTTGGAATTTTACCCAATTAGGTCGTCTATTATCTTGGCAAGCTCAAAATCTTTTTCTGTAACTCCGTCGGCATCGTGGGTGGATAGATAGATTTCCAAGGAATTATAAACATTGCTCCAGTCGGGATGGTGTTGTAATCTTTCTGCTTCAAATGCAATTCGGGTCATGGCAGAGAATGCCTCCTTAAAATCCTCAAACTCAAAAATGGTGTGCAAGGCTCCCTCAATGTGGTCCCAACCTTCAAAATCCTTGAGTTTTTCTGTGACTTCCTTATCTGATAGTTTTTTCATAATATTTATTTTAGAGTATTGTAGATCTAACTTTTGCGTGCGGGATGTAAGGTATGGTATGTTACATCTTTAAGTAATGGATGCAATTTCCTCGTTTAAACTGGATGCTTCAATGACTTCCGAGATCAAAATCTGATAGGTCTTGGCCAACTGATTGTATCTGGGCAAAATGGCATTGTATCTGTCTTCGTTACTGCTGAAAACGCTTTTAAAGATAGGTATTTTGTCACTTATTTTGGAAGTGATTTCTCTAAAAAGGTCTTCGTGGTGTATCATATCATTACTCCCCAAATGGAAGATGCCATGAAGCGATTGATTGATAATGTAGTGAATCTGCTGGCACACTTTATTGATAGTGGTAGCGGTAACGACCAAGTTGGGAAATACCTCAAAAGCAGCTTGGTGGCGGATGCACTGCCTCAAATGGAATATTATTGGCGAATTGATTCCCAATACCATGGGCAACCGAAGAATGGCAGCCTGATCGGGAATTTCCTCCAAAAACATTTTTTCAATGGAAATTTTAAATTTTCCCAATTCTGTTTCAGATAAGGGAGAATCATTCTCATAAGAGGGATGCAGGGGCTTGGCATCAAATACCGACGAAGAAGAAAGGAAAAGGACCGAACATTTTTGGTTCAATAAAACATATTCCTTTATTTCCTTATGGGCCTTAAACTGATCTTTATAATCTCCTTTTAGGGCTGAAACAATCACCGTGGGCCGAAGCTCATTCAGTAAAAGAAACGTGGAATCTTCCTCAACACAATATCGGTAAAACACGTGGTTTTCTGAGAAATTACCGTGCTGTTTGCAGTAGGTGGCACGAACATCAAAATAGGACTGCAGCTCTCTGTACAATGCATTGCCGATAAAGCCGCTACCTCCTAAGATTAAAATTCGTTGTCTGTCCAGTTTCTCTTTCACTAAAAGTTACTTATTCTTTAAAAAATTGATAAATCAGTCTTTGCGGTAAATTGTTCCAGAGCTTTCATCCCTAGATATGAATTTCCCTGAGGATTTAAAGCAGGCGCCCACGTTGCGATTGTATAACAATGGGGCAGAAGGGCTACGATTCCTCCTCCCACACCGCTCTTTCCGGGGAGCCCTACTTCAAACGCAAACTCTCCAGCTTCGTCGTAAAAACCACAAGTGAGCATGATGGCGTTAATGCGTTTTACCTTATTGGCCGCCAGATGCCTGATGTTCTTCAAACACTTGCCCTTGTTTGAGAAAACGAAAAAAGCCTTAGTAAGTTGTTCACAGCTCATCATAATTGAACATTGATGGAAATAGAAATCCAGCACATCCTCAACGTCGTTATTAAGGTTGCCGAAGGACTTTAACAAATTTGCCGCCGCATAATTGTTAAAGCCCGTTATTCTTTCCGATTCGGCGATGGCTTTATTAAATTCGATGCTCTCATCGTGGACCAGTTCGCGAACAAAATTCAAGAAATCCTGTTTCGGACTGTCTAAATGGGAGAGCAATACATCGGCAATTACAATGGCACCAGCGTTTATAAGTGGGTTCCTCGGAATTCCATTTTCAAGTTCCAACAGGGAAAGATGGTTAAAAGGGTTGCCCGATGGTTCTACATCAACCCTTTTCCAGAGGTCAGTTCCCACGATTTGGAACGCCTGGGCCAACGACAATACTTTGGATATACTCTGAATGGAGAATTTCTCTAAGGCGCGGCCAACGGAGAATTCCTCTCCCGTAATTAATTGCAAATGGATTCCGAGCGCGTCCTTGTCCTCCTTTGCCAGTTCTGGAATGTAATTAGCTACTTCTCCAGTATTTATTGAATTCCTTAAGGAGCGGTGAATTTCATTTAAAATACCTTGATAATCCTGCATTACCCTTTATAAAACGGGGTTTTAACCACTGTGGCGGGCACCGGTTTGTTTCTTATTTTAATAAAGATTTCGGTCTCTGGAGCACTGTGCTCGAGCGCGACATATCCCAAGCCAATTCCCTTGTTCAAAGAGGGGGCCATAGTGCCACTCGTTACAATCCCAATAGGCTTTCCATCCTTGTCAAGAATTTCATAATCGTGCCGGGGAATCCCTCTTTCCTTGAGTTCGAATCCAATAAGCTTATTTTTGATTCCCTCTTCTTTTTCCTTTTTGAGATTTTCAGAGTTTATAAAATCCTTAGTAAATTTTGTGATCCATCCCAAGCCGGCTTCCAGCGGGGATGTGTTCTCGGTGATATCATTACCGTAGAGGCAGAAGCCCATTTCCAATCTCAGGGTATCACGGGCAGCCAGGCCAACCGGTTTGATTCCAAAATCTTTGCCGGCCTCAAAGACCTTGTTCCAGATCTGCTCCACTTCTTCATTTTTACAATAGATTTCAAAACCTCCGCTTCCAGTATATCCCGTGGCACTTATAATTACATGGTCGATTCCCGCAAAATCTGCCACCTTAAAATGATAGAACTTGATGGCGCTAAGATCTTCCGAGGTTAGCGATTGCATTGCCTCTATCGCTTTGGGGCCTTGAATGGCAAGAAGTGAATACTCATCAGAGAGGTTGCGCAAGTTGGCTCCCATTGCATTGTGCTTGGAAATCCATTCCCAATCCTTATCGATATTGGAGGCGTTGACTACCAGAAGATATTTTTCCTCCTCAAGTTTGTACACAATTAGATCATCGACAACCCCCCCAGTTTCATTTGGCAGATAACAATACTGAGCCTGTCCGACGGCGATTTTGGAAACGTCGTTGCTCGAAACTTTTTGGAGCAGCTCCAGGGCCTTTGGGCCTGTAACCAAAAATTCTCCCATATGCGATACATCGAAAACCCCAACTCCCTTGCGGACGGTTTCGTGTTCTATGTTCACACCCTCGTAGGAAACGGGCATGTTGTAACCTGCAAAAGGAACCATTTTAGCTCCTAATTTTTCGTGTATATGGGCAAGGGCGGTGTTTTTCATAATCTTAAAATTTTCAATTTAATTAATTCAGCGTATGGGGAAGCAAAAAATAGCCTCAAAAATTGTTTTGACAAAAGTATCATTTTCTGCAAAAGCGGGGGTAGCTTTCGCAGCTTTGTTTTCAACAATCACCACGTTAAAATCGTCTTAATCGCTAAGATACTCTCTGTGTTTTCGGTAATTTTAAAAGAAAAAACAATGTCTACTACTATTTCTAAAAATCCTTACACCAAGGAAAATATCACAAGCTACAAAAACCACACAAAAAAGGAAGTTTCCGAAATCATTGATAAAGCCAATAAGCACTTTTACAGTTGGCGGGAATCCTCTTTTTCCCATCGAAAAAAATTAATGCTCGCGGCGGCTGACGAACTTAAGAAAAACAAGAGAGAATATGCCGAGACCATGGTTTCAGAGATGGGGAAGCCTATATCGCAAGCAATAGCCGAAATTGAAAAGTGTGCATGGGTCTGCGAATACTACGCGGAAAATGCGGAAAGGCACCTTCAGAACGAGATAATAATCACAGATGCCGATAAAAGTTATGTTAGCTATGAACCTTTGGGCGTGGTGTTGGCGGTTATGCCGTGGAATTATCCCTACTGGCAGGTGTTTAGGTTTGCAGCTCCGGCATTGATGGCAGGAAACGTTGGGGTTTTAAAACACGCATCAAACGTATTTGGATGTTCCTTAAACATTGAGAAAATATTTAAACGCGCTGGTTTCCCCGAGCATTGCTTTACCACCTTGTTGGTTGGTAGTGAAATGGTGAAGGAGATCCTGGAGAATGAAAAAGTGCGGGCGGCCACACTCACGGGTAGCGAACCCGCCGGCTCCTCGGTTGCTTCCATTGCAGGAAAGAACATCAAGAAAACCGTCCTGGAACTCGGGGGAAGCAATGCCCTGCTCGTAATGAAGGATTGTGATATGGAGAAAACACTGGACACCTGTGTAAATGCGCGATTCCAGAATACCGGACAGAGCTGCATTGCAGGAAAAAGATTGATAATAGACGAATCCATTGCGGAAGAATTTACTGGAAAATTAGTGCGTAAAGTACGAGAATTAAAAAGTGGAGATCCGATGGATAAAGAAACCTATATTGGAACCTTGGCACGGGAAGACCTAGCGAAAGATCTGGAAAATCAAGTAAATGACTCTATCCAGGCCGGAGCAAAACTTCTCCTTGGGGGAAAAAGACAAGGCGCCTATTTTGAACCGACTATTCTGACAAACGTTACAGAAAAGATGTCTGTCTTTAATGAAGAAACTTTTGGCCCCGTGCTTTCTGTAACGAGTTTTAAAACAGTAGAAGAAGCCGTTAAACTTTCCAACCATTCTAAATTTGGTTTGGGCGTTTCAATTTTCACAAAAAATACCGACGAGATAGAAAAACTTGCACTTCAATTTGAAGAAGGTGCGGTGTTTATAAACGAATTGGTAAAGAGTGATCCACGGCTCCCATTTGGAGGGGTAAAACACAGTGGATATGGACGTGAGTTGAGCAGACACGGGATTCGGGAGTTTGTCAATAGAAAAACAATCTATATCAACAAGTAAATAAATCGCTCTGCAGGTTCCAGAAATAAATGGATATCCTTGCATAAGGCCCAAACAACGCATTAGTTCGCATCATAAATTATATCGCATGAACTTTCACACCCGAAAATGGGTCAAACCACAAGACCTGAATCCGAATGGAACGCTCTTTGGCGGTAGATTGCTCGAGTGGATTGATGAGGAGGCCGCTCTTTATGCCATCATACAATTGGAAAACCCGAGAACGGTTACCAAATTTATGAGTGAGATCAATTTTAGAAGCTCAGCAAAAAAAGGCGATATCATTGAAATTGGACTCGATATTGTAGGGTTTGGCAATACTTCGTTGACCCTATGCTGCGAAGTTCGAAATAAAATGACTCGCGAAGTAATCATAAGCATAGCAAAAATTACCATGGTCGCTTTGGATGAAAATGGCAAACCCTGTGCCCATGGAAAAACTTCCAAGGAATTCATCAGGGATAGGTTGGCGAAATAATCTAATTCAGGCGTTTTATATCGGTGCCTGTGGGAGATTCAAAAACTTCGAGATCAAAATAGGGGAGCGCCGCCAGCAAATGTTCAAAAATATCCGCCTGTATGTGCTCGTAATTTACCCAACGCTGATCCCTGCTGAAGCAATAAATTTCCAAGGGAATTCCCTTATCAGTCGGCGCAAGATGCCGGACCATCAAAGACAAGTCCTTGTGAATGGCAGAATTTTGGTTGATAAACGTGTCCATATAATTTCTGAAAACCCCGAGATTGGTTTGATTTCTTCCGTTTATCTGGATTTCCTTGTTTACCCCCTTGGCTGCATTGTATTTCTCAATATCGCGTTGGCGATGCTCGATGTAATTTTTCACCAATTCAATCTTTTTAAATCGCTCGAGGTCTTCGGCAGAAAGAAATTTGATGGAGGATTGTTTAATGTAAATTGCTCGTTTAATTCTTCTGCCCCCGCTTTCACTCATTCCTCGCCAATTTTTAAAGGAATCGGAAATAAGGCTGTAAGTTGGAATTGTAGTGTAGGTTTTGTCCCAGTTCTGAACGCGAACAGTTGCTAGATTGATTTCCACAACATCGCCATCAGCACCAAATTTCTCAAAAGTAATCCAGTCGCCGATCCGAACCAAGTCGTTTACAGAAACTTGAATGCTGGCAACAAATCCCAATATAGTGTCCTTAAAAATAAGTAGGATTACCGCTGAAGCTGCTCCTAAAGTGGCCAGACTTTTTATGGAATATCCTGTAAGAAGCTGGATAATCCAAAAGATACCGATTCCCCATGCAAAAATCATCAGAATCTGAACGTAACTTTCCATAGGTTTATCGCCAAAACGCTCATTTCCTTCTAAAAAACGATGGGTGGTTCTGAGAATACTCCGGAAGATAAGGATCCATAATATTACAAAATAGACCTTAAGAACCGTCATGACCAAGTCAGCTACAAAGGTAGATTCTGCAAATAAAATCGGAGTCAGATACCAAAGTATGGATAAAGGAAGCAGACGAGCAACAAATTTTGGAAAGTTGCTTTTCACCAAATGATCATCAAATGTTGTCTTTGACTTATCGCTAAACATTACCGACACAGTCACCACCAAGCGGCGGAAAGCAACATCCACTACTACTAAGGCAACGGCAACAATAATGCAGTTGATCACTACATTTAAAAAAATGGCCCATTGGTCTACCATCCCGTGGTCTACCAGATAGTTTTGGATAAATGAGCTGTATTCTATCAGTTGTTTTTTATTCATGGCAAAAATTTACGTTCGGCGTAAAAAGGGCCAAAAGGCAGGACGGAACACATAATTACAATCAAGAGCTCCATAGGGGTCCAATTGAGTTTTTTGAACATATAGAGAGCCCCGACCACATATAAAACGAATAGGATTCCATGACCCATTCCCACCATTTGCACCATTTCTGGCCTGTGCCAAATATATTTTAAAGGCATTGCGATACCGAGAAGAACGAGGAAGGAAATAGCTTCCAAAGTACTGACTATGCGAAATGCTTTTATTGATTTTTCCATTACGAAACAAAATTTTTGCAAATATACACTAAGTGTGCGTGAAGCCCACCTTAAGTATCGGTTTAACATTCAGGCTTTGGAGACGACCAGGCTATGAAATCCTAATCACACGGCAGGGGAATGTTTAAGACACCAAAACTGCGATTCTTCCGAAAGCTGAAGTGCCACCACTCGGTGCGGATAGGAGCGAAGCCAAACTTGCGCATTCCTTTGAACAGCAATTTTCGGTTGTCGAGAATCTCTTGAGGAAAGTCATAATTATCTATATGTGCCGCTCTGCCAAAATGATCGAAATCTGTGCCCATTTCCACGTGGCACCCATCCAAGGTTTCCAAAGTTATATCAACAGCCGCACCCCGGTTGTGTATGGAGCCGTTCCCATAAGGATTGCCCACATAAGTAGCTCGTGGAACCCTTGCCCACATTTTTTTTTGTACGTCCAGTGGTCTATAACAGTCGTAAATTTTAATTCGATATCCTCTTTCGCAAAAATAGTGGTTGGCTTCCAAAAGTGCTTGGGCCACTTCGGGCCGCAACAAACATTTGGCACAGTCATAAAGGGTTTCTCCAATAAAATTGTCGGGTGTGGCATAGCGCATTTCGTAAATAAATTCCAAGGAGAGATCTTCTAGGTTCACTAAAGTATCTCGGGGTTGGGTATGTATGGAAGAGCCGAAATACAAAACGAGGAATGATAGGGTAGTGAAAAGCTTCATACGATAAATTTAAGTAGAATTTAGGAAGATTAAAATTCTCAATGGGTACCTTTGAAAAAATCGAAAATTTATGAAAGATTTACCAACAAAAGTAGCCCTGATTACTGGAGGCACCAAGGGAATAGGTTATGGGATTGCCCAAGCATTAGTAAAGGAAGGGGTAAACGTTGCCATTACAGGACGAAACCAAAAAACGGTAGATCGCGCCGTAGCAGATATGACTTCCCAAGGGAATGACCGTGCCAGCGCCATAGGGATTGAAGCTGACGTACGGAATTTTTCCGATCAGCAAAAAGCGGTACAACAGGCATTAAAGTCATTCGGCCGAATTGATATCGTGGTAGCCAATGCAGGATTGGGCCACTTTGCACCTGTAGACGAGATTTCCATTGACCAGTGGAATGAAACCATCGATACCAATTTGACGGGACCATTTTTCACCTTAAAGGCGAGTTTGGAGCAATTGAAAAAAAACAAGGGCTATTTTATCACTATTTCCAGTTTGGCGGGAACTAACTTTTTTAAGGGAGGAAGCGCCTATAATGCCAGTAAATTCGGTCTTACGGGATTTACCCAGGCAGCTATGTTAGATCTGCGGGAATACGGGATAAAGACCACTACCATTATGCCAGGCTCTGTCTCCACACACTTTAACGGAAATGTCCCCGACCCAGGCGACGATTGGAAAATACAAAAAGAGGATATTGGGGAAATGGTCGTGAACTTGCTTAAAATGAACGCCAGGACCTTGCCGAGCAAAATTGAGGTGCGCCCCACATCGCCGCCTTCCAAATAATCCCTGATCAATTGTTGTAAAAGAAATGTTGTGCCCAAGAAATGGCGTCTTCCAATTTGCTGAAGAACGCGAAGCTATGGGGGAAAAACTTTTGTTCTTCTAGGGCGCGTTCCCGCTCCTTCTCCAAAGTGGAAACAATAGCGAGCCCTTTCTTGTTTTTCATTTTTCCGTTTTTATAGATATCCAAGTCCAAGGTATGGTGGAACCTTCTATCCGCTACTACAACAAATTCCTTGGCCCCGAAGTGTTCTTTGTACCTCTGGCGAATCCAATTGTTTTTTTCGATATCCAAATGCTGGTCTTCGAAGATTCGAAGAAGCGCGTAGGTATCATAAAGATAAAGTTCACAAAAATCAGAAACTAATTTGTTTTCCATTATTTTCCTCTTTATTCCCCTAAAGATAAATCAATTTTAGATAATATTAACACTTAATTGTTAAATTTCTATATCCCTAAGTGGTCTATAGCAAGCGGTTGGTGGGATCTTTAGAAATAAAAAAGCGGTCTCCATTATATAGAGACCGCTTTTGCATGATTGTCTTTCTAAAAATTAATTGGCGGAAAGTAAGGCCAAGAACTTGTCAAGATTTGGTAAAATCACGATTCGGGTCCTTCGGTTGGCAGCTCTTCCTTCGGCATTGTCGTTTTCGGTAAGGGGATGATAGCTGCTTCTTCCAGCGGCAATAAGTTTGGCCGGATCAACATTGTAATCATTTTGTAGTTTGCGAATAACGGCCGTAGATCTAGCCACACTCAATTCCCAGTTATCTTTTACATAGGAGCCAGGCTTCACTGTTTGGCTATCGGTATGTCCCTCTACCATAACCTCCAGAGCGGGTTCGCTGTTGATCACTTCGGCCAGGCGCTTTAATAGACTATTTGCCTTTGGATTTACGATAGCGCTTCCCGAACGAAACAGCAGTTTATCTGAAATTGTTATCATCACTACCGTTTCGTCGATTGAAATGTCAATGTCATCCTCCTCCCCAGCTGCAATCAAGCTACTATCAAGGTTTTTCTTCAAGTTGTGGGAGATAATCAGATTCATGGAATCCTGAAGTGTCTTTGCTTGGGCCAATTCACCGGGATCAACATTGGCCAAGGCCTTTCTCATTTTCTCTTTGTCATTTTCAGAAATTACAACGCCGTCAACTTGCTGAAGTCGTTCTTTATTGGAATCGGTAAGAGATTGTATTTTTGCGTTATAATCGGCAACTCGGTCTTCAATCCTCGCGTATTTGGCCTCGATTTCCTCTTTTTCCAGTTGGGTTTTGGCCAGGGTGGAACGGGTATCGTTGTATTGGTTTTCTAACTCAACATACTTCTTTTTCGACACGCAGGAGGTCGCGAACAAGGCGACGCCTACCATGGTAAGTGCAATAACTTTTTTCATAATACTAAGTTTTTTAAAAGGTTTGTGTGACAAATATACCTGCTGACCCTACCAAAAATTAGTTAAGAAATGCTATTGTTTTGTTAAATAACCTGGTTTAAAGCCAATTAAAGACATACCCGAGCAGAAAATAAAGAATGATAAAAACAACTATTGTTCCTATGCAACCGCAGCCGCCGCCGCCAATTTTTTTTGTGCCCCAACCGGCGAGTAAAATTCTGAACAATTTTTTCATGGCATCATGGTGATGATTGAATTAATTACTGAATCAATTGTGTTGTGTTACTTCATTGGATCGATCCAAGACCGCCAACCAATTTTTTTTATTATGTACTCTATCGGATCCAAGAACTCTAAAACAGAGTGGAGAGCATAAATGTTCCCAATACCCAAAGAATGATGGATAGCAGGCCACCGATAATTAGAAAATGCTTAAACTTATAAAAACCCATTCCGTAGATTAGAGTATTGGTTTGATAGCCCATCGGGGTGAAAAAACTAAAATTAGCTCCGAACAACACGGATAAAATGAAGGGTTTCATGGGTAAATTCATTCCGGTAGCCACTGCAATCGCTATGGGGGTCATTATAATAGCCGTGGCATTATTGCTTACCACACCGCTCATCAACATTGTAAGTAAAAACACTAAGCCGACAATAATGAGCTTGGACTGTCCACTAAATAACTGTAGTAAATGGGAGGAAATCCATAAATCCGCACCTGTATTGTTCATCGCTATCCCTAAGGGAATCATGCCGGCCAGTAAGAATATTACCTGCCAGTTTATACGGTGGTACACTTCGTTCAGATCCAAACAACGCGTTAACAATAAAAGCGCCACTCCCATTAATGCACTGACAAGAATGCTCAAAACCCCACTGGCGGCAAGGCCTATCACAAGCAGTAAGATAGAGAAGGAGAGCGCTCTTTTTCTCGTATTTAAAAAAGGTTTGGTTTTGTGTTCGCGAAGGATTGCCACATTCTCCATTTCGTAGAGCTGACTTATTTCGTCCTTGGGAATTTCCACCAGCAGTCGATCGCCGGGCTTCAAGCTAATTTGTTGGATGTCTTTACGTATCAGCCGTTCTCTTGTGTTTCTGATGTTCCTTCTTTTTTTAATGGCAATAGGCAGGGCACTTTGAAAGGATTGTTTTCTGAGTTGTTTTAGAGTTTTCCCAATAAGAACGGAACCAGGGAGGATAAGCAATTCAACAAATCCAAAGTTTTCCAGTTTTTTTGCATTTTCGCTTTCGTTTTTAGATTTCTCATGAAAGCTGGAGGTTTCCTTGCTTTTTCTAATACTTACTCCTTGATCCGCATTCAATTGGGCCAAAGTCTCTACGCCACACATTAACAGCAGCCTGTCATTCGCCTTCAACGTAATATATTTTCCAGGTGCATTGGTCAATTGTTTGTTTCTGGTGAGTTTCAGTATTGAGATATCGGGGTTGGTATACAGGAAAGTGTCTTCAATCTTTTTGTCAACAAGTTTGGAATCCTTATTGATCACCACTGTGGTCACAAATTTTTCCAGTTCATAAGCCTCTTGTAGGTTTTCTTCGGAATCTTTGGGCAACCATCGTGAAGCGATGGTAATCACAATAATACCTGCCAATAAGAACACCATACCAAAAGAAGAAAACTCAAAAAAGCTAAAGCGTTCTGCACCTAAATCCTTCGCAACCGAATTGACAATTAAATTAGTAGACGTCCCCATTAAGGTACAGCTTCCGCCCAAAATACCTGCGAAAGAAATAGGCATAAGCAACTTTGATTGTGGTAAGTTGAAACGTTTGGCGAGCTCAGAAATGATTTTAATAAAAACGATGACTACTGCCGTAGTGTTGATAAAGGCTGAAATTCCCCCTGTTATGAGCATAAAAATAGGCAGCAACAAAAACAAGGGCAACACGTGGAGGTTTTTTAATAAACGAGCCATCGATGCTATTACGCCATTATCCTCCAGGGCCAAAGCAATTATCATAAGGGAGAGCACTGTTATGGTTGCGGAATTTGAAAAACCGGCAATAGCTTCCTCAGGTTTTACCAAGCCGGTCAGGGCGAGGGAGGCAATAATTAAAAAGGCAATCTTGTCTACCGAAAAGACTTCAAATGCAAATAGCAGGATGGTGACAAAAAGAATAGAAAAAACGAGTATTATTTCTGTTGTCATTGGGACGATGGTTAACTTGATAAAGATAACCGCAGAAATAATACTCGTTCATAAGAATTTCATAAAATATAGGAGATGCCAATATTTTGATGAAAATTATTAACCCAGATATTTTTTTAGAATATGGCTTTTGGATGTTTGACGCAATCTCCGAATTGCTTTTTCTCGTATTTGGCGTACTCTCTCGCGACTTAGATCAAAGGTGTCTCCAATTTCTTGAAGGGTCATCGGGGGCTGATCACAAAGCCCAAAGTTGAGTTTCACCACGTCGGCCTCCCTGGGTGCCAAGGTGTCCAATGCGCGGTTGATTTCAATTCTCAAAGACTCGTGCAACAAGTTTTTGTCAGGGTTCGGACTTTCGCCGGAACTCAATACGTCGTATAGGTTATTGTCGTTCTCACCTTCTTGGAACGGGGCATCCATAGAAAGACTTCTCGTTGAGTTTTTAAGCGAGCTTTTAACCTTTGCCTCCGTAAAGTCGAGTTCTTTAGCAATCTCTGCCGCAGTGGGTATACGCTCGAATTTTTGCTCTAAATGAATGGATGCTTTTTTAATTTTATTGATGTCGCCAATCTTGTTTAACGGCAAGCGCACTACCCGCGATTGCTCGGCAATGGCCTGTAAAATGGCCTGACGAATCCACCAAACGGCGTAGGAAATAAATTTAAATCCACGCGTTTCATCGAATCGTTTCGCTGCCTTTACCAAACCTACGTTTCCTTCATTGATCAGGTCGGGCAAGCTCAGCCCTTGGTTTTGGTATTGTTTGGCCACGGAAATCACGAACCGCAGGTTGGCTCGGCTCAGTTTATCCAAAGCCGCTTGGTCGCCCTCCCTGATTCTCTGGGCCAGCTCCACCTCCTCTTCGGCCGTGATCAAGTCAATTTTGCTCACATCTTGCAAATAACTGTTTAGGGATTTAGTTTCGCGGTTGGTAACCTGCTTGGTGATTTTAAGTTGTCTCATAGTTTATTACAGATTTAATTTGAAAAACAGGGCATAGTACCACTTTATCTGGTAATTTCCAAATTGTTAACACAATCTGTTAAAATTTGAATTACATTTGTTTTTTCACTACTTTTCAATAAAAATTTTATGAAGTTTAAATACAATTATGCCGTACTATTTACTTTTGGACTGATCGGGGCCCTTGCCCATGCCCAAATCCCAACTGAAGTACCTAAGCCACAAGACAATCCACCGGTTGATTTTTCAGATCCAGCCAATATGATCCTTTTTATTATTTTGCCATTGATTGTTATCTTGCTGTTTTTTATATGGCGAAGCAAACAGCGAAAGGATAAAGTGGAATAAGTCATTTCCTTCACACCGATTTTAAAGTACATTTGGCGCAGTTGTTGCTCTTGTATTCTGAAAATAGTTCACTATGTTAAAATATCTCCTATCGGTTATATCTGTTTTTTTCTGTGGGACTATGTTTTCACAGATAGAAATGCCCAATAGTTCTGTTCCATTTCAGTCTTCCAGGACGACAATGGATAGTCCAACAGGCTTTGAAATCCCGGCCAGAAAGCCTCCGAGCTTGACAAATTCCCGCGCCCCCAATGCTCCAGACAATTCAAGTTTGGGAAAAGAGGAGGAAAAACAGATCGATATGATGAAAGGGGATGGGCTTATGGAATACAATTCCAATAAAACTCCTAAATATTTCACCAAAGATAAGGAAGCAAAGGCAGAATTTGGCAAGGATATGTACCTGGGTGACATTAAAACGGATTCCAAGTTTGTTACCATACAGTATAGGGATCACGAGTATGTCGATGGCGACCGGATACGGGTATTCGTCAACGGAGATATTATGGTTTCCAATGTTACCCTTGCGGCTCGCTTTCAAGGGTTCCAGCTTCCTCTGCAGGACGGATTTAACAAAATTGATTTTCAGGCTCTCAACCAAGGGACCTCCGGGCCGAATACGGCCCAGCTTCAGATATTGGACGAAGGGGGTAACCTCTTGGCTTCGTACGAGTGGAATCTCCTTACCGGAAATAAAGCAACGGCCATAGTAGTCAAGCCATAAAATGAAACTTTAGTTGCCACTTCTTGACGGGTCAATAGCGTTTCAAATGGATTCTTTCCAATACGACCTGATTTGGGATATTGTAAGATTAAAGTTAAATTTTACAAAAGTTTATCCATTTCGTAAGTTATCTTTCGTTTTTCTGATCTTCCTATCCTAATTTTACTGAAAACCAAAAACTGTGAATATTTCTGAATCGAATCCCCCAAAGTTTCCGAGCGAGGCTTCGTTGCATTTTTAAAGATAGGATGTAGAGCCAACTCCAAGGAGAGATGGGTGAAGCGGAAACGGCATTTTTCACAGTTCCTGTAATTTTTGAAACTATAAAAACCAATTCATGAGAGAAGCAATAAAATTTACATTTATCGCCTTAGTCATAATGGCAATTATAGCCTGTACCGTTATGTGGCCCAGATATGGATTCTCCGCGATTGGCCTTATAATCATTGCGGTAGGTTTGCACGATTTGTTCCAAAAAAAACACACCATCCTCAGAAATTTTCCAGTGATAGGCCACATGCGATTTTTATTGGAAATGATAGGCCCTGAGCTCCACCAATATTTTGTAGAATCGGACACAGATGGAAAACCCATAGATAGAAATCACCGAACTTACGTTTATGGTCGTGCCAAACTTGGAAAGGAAACCCATCCTTTTGGCACCGAATTAAATGTAGAGGAAGAAAATTTCAAATGGATGAAACACAGTATTTATCCCACGCCAGTGCTGCAAGAACCCCCACGGGTATTGGTGGGAGGCCCAGATTGTAAGCAGCCCTATAGCGCGAGCATTTTTAATATATCGGCTATGAGTTATGGCTCCTTGAGCGGTAATGCAGTAAAGGCCCTTAACTTGGGAGCAAAGGCTGGGGGTTTTTTCCACGATACAGGGGAGGGTGGAATCTCAGAATATCATTTACAGGGCGGCGACCTAGTCTATGAAGTGGGGACCGGATATTTCGGGTGTAGAACGGAAGATGGACATTTTTCCCCAGAGAAATTCAAGGAAAAAGCAGCCCTTGCGGAAGTCAAGATGATAGAGATCAAAATCTCACAAGGTGCGAAGCCAGGTCACGGTGGAGTTTTGCCCGCTGTGAAAAATACTGTGGAAATTGCAAAAATCAGAGGGATAAAACCTCACGTGGCCGTAATTTCACCCCCGGGCCACAGTGCTTTTAGTGATGCGGAAGGCTTGTTGCTATTTGTAAAACAAATGAGGGAGTTAAGCGGTGGGAAACCTATCGGTTTCAAGCTCTGTATAGGAAGCAAGCAGGAGTTCATCGATATTTGTAAAAAGATGGTGGAAACCGGTATTAAACCTGATTTCATCACCGTTGATGGGGCAGAAGGAGGAACAGGCGCGGCTCCGATAGATTTTACGAATTATGTGGGAATGCCCTGGGAGAAGGCCCTCGTTTTTGTGGTGGATACATTAAATGGTTTTGATTTAAAAAAGGACATTAAAGTTATTACTGCCACGAAAATATTTACGGCCTTTGATATTTTTAAGGCATTGTCCATAGGAGCCGATATTTGTAATTCTGCAAGAGGGATGATGCTCGCTTTGGGTTGTATCCAAGCCTTGTTGTGTGATACCAATAAATGCCCCACAGGGGTCACTACCCACAATCCGAGTTTGGTGCGTGGACTGGTGGTGGAAGATAAATGGAAACGGGTATTGCATTATCACCAAAGGACACTACAAGGGTTTTTGGAACTATTTGCTGCGGCTGGATGCAAAAAACTTTCAGAATTAAATAGAAGTTTTATCTTTAAGCAGGTGGAAACCAAAGTAAAATGCTTTGAAGAAATTTATCCGCCCATTGCAGTGGGTGAATTCAACAAAGAATCATACAATGAATTCTAACTTAAACCAACCGACCATGAAAAAAGTATTGATTACATTGGACTATAATCCAAATTCAGAAAAAGTTGTAAACGAAGGATATAAACTTGCAAAAATGATGGGAGCAGAGGTGTGCTTATTCCACGTCCTCGCCGATGTGCGCTACTATGGAATGCAATACGAACCCTTTATGGGGTATGAGGGGTATGCATTTCCCGTAGATTACAATATCCAGGACGAATTTGTAAAAGTTGCTCAAGATTATCTCGATAAAACAAAGACCCATTTAAAGGACGAAAATGTCACTACCCATTTGGCAGAGGGAGACACGGCCAAGAAAATCCTGGAGTACGCTAATGAGTGGAAAGCCGATTTAATTGTAATGGGTACACATAGCCACGGTACTTTGGAAAAGATATTTTTGGGCACGGTAGCTTCTACAGTACTGGAGCGTACCGAGATCCCAGTTTATATGGTCCCCACCGGACAGAAGTAGAAGGGGAGTAACAGGGTAAGTGATTCACAAACCTCCTTGTAGATTCTGAATTCCATGGTCAGATGATTTCATCTGTTTTTTCCAATGGGAAAAATATGCCCTGGTGGTTCCTCAGCCTTTTTGTAGTTTAATTTAAAAAAAGAAAGATTCACGGAAAAAATGCAACTCCATGTAAATATAGTATAACAGCATTTAGGATTGGGGGCTTAAATTGTACCTTCGCCCATAAAATAATTCACTTCTAAACAATAAATATGGCACTGACGAATAATGATATCATGAAAAAATTACGCGTAGCTCTAAAACTAAGGGATGAGGATATTGTGAACATCTGTGCCCTCGTTGACTTTGCCGTAACAAAAAGTGAATTGGGCGCAATATTTAGAAATGAAAACCATGAGAAATATATGGAATGTGGGGACCAGTTTCTTCGAAATTTCCTCAATGGTTTGGTCATTCATTTACGCGGTCCTATGCCTCCCAAGAAAAAGACAGAGCCCAAACGTTCCTCCAAGACAGGACCAAATTCCAAATTGAAATAGGATTTGGAAAATCGAAAAGTCGATCCGCGCCTGGCGAGTTTGGGCGGATAACCCATATTTACCTTAAAGGATGCAATACCGAGCTTTGACAGTAGTGGGGTCCTCAAATAGATGCCTCGGGCAGCAAGGACGATTCACTGCTTGGATTTTTTGGGATCTGCATTTTATCCGCTGCCTTACATTTCGGAATGGGTTCATGATTATTGCTTTTAAATTTCTTTTAGGATGTTGTTTATTTGTAACGCCTTTTCATATTCCAAGTATAAGCTTTGGAGTTTACGGGTCTGTGTTGCTTCTGATTGCTGTCTAAAGTTCTCATGGTAAATTTATTTTTATTTGGTTTATATCAGATAGACGCTCCGCTTATCAAATTGTTACAGTACTATGTAATGCAATGTACTGTTTTAACTTATGATTAACCTTGCAAGACCCTGATTTATAAAAATCGCCACAAAATGTTTAACACAGGTTTAACCACAGTTGTCGATACAAATCATTGTTCTATTGGGGGGTTAGCCATATATTTGCATCTTTAAATAAATTGATTTTTTTCCCTCAGCCCTAAGTTTAAAATGAATACTGTACGCAAATCTGAAACGAACAAGCTAAAAAGAACCCATCTGTATTATAAATACACAGGGTTCTATTCCTTTGTGGGACAAAGTCTAAAAAAAGCTATTGTACCCATAATGGCAGTAGTGGCTATTTTGGTGTTATTGGACCTATACGTTGTAGATTTTGGAAGCCTCTTTGTTTACATAACTGAACACTATGCCCCCATAAACATCTTGCTTGTATTTCTGGCTTCAGAATCTTTGTTGGGCCTGGTACCTCCTGAAATATTTATAGCCTGGAGCAATAAAATGCCTGAACCAGTTCTGTATCTATCTCTTTTGGCAACGATCTCTTATATAGGGGGAATCATTTCTTATTTCATCGGCAAGTGGATATTTAACCTTCCCAGGGTATATGCCTATATGGAAGGAAAGATGAAAAAACACCTAAAGCATATTCGCAAATGGGGAGGTTTTTTAATTGTAGTGGGAGCGTTGTTGCCCATTCCATATTCTATGACCAGTATGGCCGCTGGCATGATACACTATAAATTTTCAAATTACCTACTATTCGGATTGTTGCGTTTTGTGCGGTTTTATCTATACGCCGTTGCCATTTTCAATTTGGTGTAGTATTTTTGGGATAGCAATCCTTCGGATTGTTTAGGAAGTTATTCTTCTTAAATTTACCTTCCTTTCTTTCATTCATGAAGAAAAATGATCCCTATGCGGCCTTACGATTTAAGGAGTTCAATATCTTTCTTTTAATTCGTTTTGCCATGGTGTTTGCCTGGACCATGCAATTTATAGTAATTGAATGGGAGGTGTACAGTATTACCAAAAGTGCATTGTTGTTAGGCCTGATTGGCTTGATGGAAGTAATTCCGGCCGTTTCAATAGCGTTGTTCGCCGGGCACATTGTAGACCAACACGAAAAACGGGGCCTTCTTAGTAAGTGCATCTTGGGGTTTTCAGTTGTTAGCTTGGGGTTGTTCCTCCTTACCTGGCCTAAAGTGGTGGGCAACTTATCGACAAATGTCACCCTGTATGCTATTTACTTTTTAGTGTTTCTCGGAGGAATTGTCCGGGCCTTTTTAAGCCCGACAATTTTTTCGTTGTTCGCCCAATTGATTCCAAAAAGAATATATCCAAATGCGGCTACTTGGAGCAGCTCGGTTTGGCAGATGGGGGCGGTTGTCGGTCCGGCCACAGGCGGGTTTTTCATTCATTGGATTGGGGTGCATTGGTCTATGTGCTTTGTTTTTGCGTTTGCATTGATGGCCTTGCTGTTGCTCTATCAAATTCCGAGAAAACCCATTTTAAATCCAAAGTTAGGAGAGCCTGTCCTTCAGAGTTTAAAAGAGGGAATCAAATTTGTGTTAAGCACCAAAGTCATTCTCGGTGCTTTGGCCTTGGATATGTTCGCAGTGCTCTTTGGTGGCGCCGTAGCCTTGCTTCCCATTTATGCCCAAGATATACTAAAAGTGGGCTCAGAGGGGTTTGGTGTTTTGAGGGCCGCCCCCGCCGTTGGCGCCTTGGTCATCATGTTTACGTCGGCATATTTTCCCCTGAATAAAAATGCCGGACTCAAACTCTTGGCTGCTATCTTCGGATTTGGTATTTGCATTATCGTATTTGGAATTTCTTCGTGGTTCTGGCTGTCTGTCCTAGCACTTTTTCTAAGTGGGGTCACGGACGGTATTTCGGTGGTCATCAGGCAGACCATCCTCCAACTTCGCACCCCTGATGCCATGCGTGGCAGAGTGGCCTCGGTAAATTCTATGTTTACCGGATCCTCTAACGAGCTGGGAGCCTTTGAAAGTGGGCTAACTGCAAAGATAATGGGAGCTGTCCCTGCGGTGGTATTTGGAGGGGTGATGACCATAGCAACGGTTATGGGAACTGGATTTTTCTTGCCCAAACTTCGGAAACTCGATCTGACCCATGATCTGGAAGAGATCCGGAAGGATTGACTTTTTCTCGACAACAATTTAGAGAAATAAAATAATTTCAAATATGCTGTTAATGGCTTTCAGCGTATATTCGCGAAACAAAAAATAGAGGCTCTTTCAGGTTTTTATTTCCCAAGTACATTCAAAAAATGAAACGTTTATTCTCAAACCTTCTTTTCAAAGTTTTTTTGGCCATTGTTCTCGGAATCGTTTTCGGACTTTATTTACCTGAATCCGTCAATAGAATTTTTACCACTTTCAATGCCTTTTTTGGCCAATTTTTGAATTTTGCCATCCCTCTCATCATTATGGGGCTTATCATGCCTGCCATATCCGATTTGGGAAAGGGTGCTGGAAAGTTGTTGTTGCTTACTGCTGCGATTGCGTATGGTTCTACTCTGTTTTCCGGGTTTATGACTTATTTTGCAGCAGAAAATATTTTTCCTCCGCTTTTGGAGTCGCATATTGCAGACACAGCCAAAATTGCTGAGGTCGGGAGGGAATTGGAACCTTACTTCAGCATCACCATTCCGCCTGTTTTAGACGTAATGACTTCCTTGGCCCTGGCTTTTGTCATCGGTCTCGGACTATCCTATCAAGAGAATTCAACGTTAAAATCAATTGTCAAGGATTTCCAGATCATCATCATGCAATTGATAGAAAATGTAATCGTACCCCTTTTGCCCCTTTTCATTCTAGGAATCTTTACAAGCATGTCATACAGCGGAAAGGTGTACTCCATTCTTTCGGTATTTGTAAATATTATAGGGGTGATTTTTGCCTTACATATTCTTTTACTATTGCTCCAGTACACCATTGCGGGAGTATTTGTAAGGAAGAACCCCATCGGGCTATTGGCCACGATGATGCCGGCCTACTTTACAGCCTTGGGAACGCAGTCCTCGGCTGCCACCATTCCTGTAACTTTGGAACAAGCCCAAAAAAATGGAGTTTCAGAAAAAATTGCCGGTTTTGTAATTCCTCTTTGTGCTACGATTCACTTGTCCGGAAGCATTATGAAAATTACCGCCTGTGCCATGGCCTTGATGATCCTGGAAGGCGTTCCCTTTAATTTCACACTCTTTGCCGGATTTATTTTTATGTTGGGAATTGCGATGATCGCAGCACCCGGTGTTCCCGGAGGAGCTATTATGGCCGCGATTGGAATTTTGCAGTCTATGCTAGGTTTTAATGAGGAAATGATTGGCTTGATGATTGCCCTTTACATTGCCATGGATAGTTTTGGAACGGCTTGTAACGTTACAGGAGATGGGGCTATTGCACTTGTGATCAATAAAATTACCAAAAGAAATCTCGCAATGGACGCCAGTGCTTCTTCGGGAACTTGAGAGAACAGCAAATTTTTAAGGGAGAACTTATGAGTACGCCTACCTTGTTATTTCCATTTCATTCCTTGCAATCTAATGGCATTGAGAATTGCTAAAAAAGCTACTCCCACATCGGCGAAGACAGCCTCCCACATCGTAGCAATTCCTCCGGCGCCCATGATGAGTACAATCAATTTTACCCCGAAGGCCAAGGAGATGTTCTGCCACACGATGTGACGCGTGGAACGCCCGATTTTGATTGCACGTGCAATTTTTGAGGGGTGGTCCGTTTGGATCACTACATCCGCGGTTTCAATTGCCATATCACTTCCCAAGCCCCCCATGGCAATTCCTACATCGCTTGCGGCGATTACTGGGGCATCATTAATACCATCCCCTACAAAGGCCACCTTGTTTCCAGATATTTTCTTTAGCGATTCAACCTCCTTAAGCTTCTCCTCGGGTAGCAATCCGCCTTTGGCTTTTTTAAGCCCGAGTTCTTGGCCTATCCTTTCTGTAATTGAAGGTTTGTCGCCTGAGAGCATGATAATGTTCTTGATGCCCAATTTCTTAATATCTTGGATCGCTTGAAAGGCATCGTCTTTTAATTCATCGGAAATGATGGCGTATCCCATAAACTGTCCATCAATGGCAATCATTACTACAGACTCCACAATTTCTTGAGTTTCAGAAGGAATTTCAATACCCTTTGATTTCATCATCAATTTATTTCCCACCAAAACCGTTTTATCGCTTATCGTTCCCGTTAATCCTTTTCCAGCGATTTCCTTGACATTGGAAGCGGTGACGACAAATTCATTTTCGTATTCCAAGATAGCTCTCGCGATAGGATGCGTGGATTGCGCTTCTATGGCTTGCAAATAAGCCATCATCTCGGCTTCATCAATATTGATTGTAACAATACGCTTTATCTTAAAGACACCTTTGGTCAGCGTACCCGTTTTATCCAACACTACGGTATTTATTTTGGTGATGGCATCAAGAAACGAAGCTCCCTTAAAAAGAATTCCATTTTTTGAGGCCGCTCCCAATCCTCCAAAATAACCCAAGGGGATGGAAATCACCAGTGCGCAAGGGCAGGAGACCACCAAAAATATCAGGGCGCGATATAACCAATCGCCAAATACGTAATCCGATACAAAGAAGTAGGGTAGAAGGGTAAGAGCAATGGCGGAAAAAACCACTATGGGCGTATAAACGCGGGCAAATTTCCGTATAAAGAGCTCCGTCCTTGATTTCCGTGAGATGGCATGCTCCACCATCTGCAATATTCTGGAAATGGAACTGTCTTCATATAATTTGGTAGTCTGTATTTCAATAACCGCTTCTAGATTGATACTGCCCGCATATACATTTTCACCTTTTTCAACTGTGTCCGGCTTGCTCTCTCCAGTGATTGCAGCCTTATTTAGAGATGCCCTGGATGAGAGTAACTTGCCGTCCAATGGGATCTTTTCCCCTGTTCGCACCTGTATTTTCTCGCCTACCGCTACCTCTTGGGGATGAACAGGTACAAATATATTGTCCCGAAAGACCAAGGCAGAATTGGGTCGAACGTCTAAAAGAGCTTTAATATTTTCCTTGGATCTGTTGACGGCAGAATGCTGGAGCAATTCCCCTACAGCATAGAAAAGCATGACGGCCACCCCTTCGTGATAATGGCCCAATGCGAAGGCGCCTACCGTGGCAATTCCCATTAAAAAGAACTCAGTGAAGAATTCACCTTTTGCTATATTGTCCCACGCATCCTTCAATACAGGTAACCCCACTGGAATATAGGCAAGTACAAACCACGCTATCCGTATGTAGTTTTTGAAAAAATCAGGGTTAAAATAATCCATCGCAATGCCAGCAATGAGCATTACAAAACTAATAATGGCAGGAAGGTAGATTTTTAGATGAAGGGAAGGGTCGGTGGCATTATTAACTTGGGTGCAGGTGCAGCAACTTTCTTCATAAACCGGCGAACTTTCCATACAGTCTCTTTGTTTTATCATTGACTTTAAACAATCTCGGCTCTGCTGAAATTGGATCACAAAATTAGATAAATGCCCCTTGCAATGGAAGTGCATAAATACGTCCTTACCCTGGAAAATCAATTGTAACCTTGAAATTGAAAAGATCTTCCTACCTGTAAATGAGCTAGCCCCTAATTTTGACGGGTATGTTTCTGGAGGCAGTAAACCTGCTGCTCGACAAACAAATTTTTATGCAAATTTTCTCTGTGGAGCCTCGCTCTTTCTACTACATCCATCGCTTATCTTTCAATAAAATTGAACTTTATTCTCCATTTCAAACGATAATATCCTATATTTATATCCCCACAATTTTATACCAACATCATATCCCCGAGTTTTCTATAGGTTTCAAACCCAAAATTGAAGCACATGAATCTATTTTTCAGTTACTCGAGATCTCAAAAAAAAGAAGTAGTAGACTTGGTTGATTTTTTGAGCATTTACCACAAGGGATGGTTTGATTCCAAAATAGAGGCGGGAAATGAGTGGTGGAAGGAAATCTTATCGCAGATAAGAAATTGCGATGTTTTTGTATTTGTTCTCTCTGACGACTCCAACCAGTCCAAAGCCTGTTTGGCCGAACTCGACTATGCAGATAGACTGGGCAAACATCGCGTAATTCTTCAAGTGGATGAAATTGATCCTGCATTTTTTCCACCCGCACTGAAAGGAGATAACGTTACTTCCTATTTTTCCAATGATGAAAGCAGAAAGAATCGGCTTTTGCGCAGCTTAAAGGAAATAGAGGATAAGGGGCTGTACGTTTGGGATACCAAGAACTATGGGGATATTTCAGAGCCAACAATTCCAATTTCTGAGTTGAGTCTTATACTGACCGATATAAAATCTCCCGAACCCCTTTCAGTAGACGAACAGGAAAAACTCCTGAACAGAATTGAAAGACTCATTGCCAAGAAGAACGAAAAATTGGAGAATATTGAAAAGGCAATCGAATTGTTTAAGAAACGGGATGATGTCAATTATCTGGTCGGGAAAAAGATGGATGGAATGTTACCTTTGGAAAAAAAGGAAGATCCGATACCCGATCCATCAAATATAGAAATTAAATCCTTTGTCTTGCGGGATGTGGTTTCTGGGGTTGAAAGGTTCACAGAGGACAAGGAAATCTCAAGTCGCTTGAAAAACCAATATCATAATCCTTCCCAAGTATTTGGGAGGTGGAGGAGGGTCAAGAGCATTCAGAACAACCAGAGTCTCCCCGTACTTTTGCAGGAGTATATTATATTCAACAATAATTATTCGTTTCAATTGATCCAGAATAATATGCAGACGAATTTTGGAAGTTTTAGTTTCAATCAGGAATCCTTGACCATCTATTTTATGAACGGAATGATCGATACCAGATCCTTCCAGTGCTTTCGGGATGAACTATATATAGTTCAGTACATGAACAACGTGGCATTTACTATAGATTGTTATGTGCGCTCGTAGAGGCTGTGGTCATTATTGAACAAGACAGGTTTATCCTTCAGAGTCATAGAACCATTCTTCCGCTCTAACAATACCTTGCTTTATCGCTTCATCTTCTGAAACACCTCCTTTTTTCATTAGTTTTTTGGCAATCTTCAAGGCTCGCTCCCGCACTTCAGGAGTTAAGTTGTGCAGTTCTGCCTTAAAATTCTCAAATGTCCAATCCATGTTTTTTTATTTGGATTCTTTTTTAGTAATAAAATATTGATTTATAACTTTATTAAAAGTAAAAAATTATGGATTGAAATAGAAGTGCATTAACATTCCTGCCCAAAAATAAATATCCATCCTGTTTTGGTTGGCGAAGGAAATTAAATGAATAAGCAATGGAACGCTCACAAAAAATTCTCTACAAAGGGAGATTTCGATATAAAAACTTCAAAAGATTTAGCAAAAATACCCAAAGGTTTAACCCATCTAAAAGAAAGTGTTGGCGATATTAAAACTTAAAAACCCGAAGGGAGGGGAGCTGTTTTGGTTTCGCGGTTTTCCATATCGACCGTTATATTGTCCAAGGGCTTTGCGATAAAACCATTCCTATAGATAATTAAATCCATGTACAAATCTATGGAGGTATTTCGGTTGCCATTTCGGAAGGTGCTATTGTTTACAAACCCCTTGATATGCCAAGTTTCTGTTTCCTCATCGATGTACGCATACATCTGGAAACCGTCTATATAGTCATCGTTCACCCGATTTTTTATGGTGACGTTCGTATTGGTTGTTCCGGCTATCAAAAAGTAAAAACCCTGTACGGTAACCAAATAATCCGTTATTGATATTTTAGTGTCGTAATCGAGAACACCTTGTGTGTTCGTATTTTTAAAGACAAACTGTACATAGTTGATGGGCCCGTATTTGCTCTGATCAATGTCGTACTGCACAATTTGCTCATCTGTTTTTTTGATCAGCATTTTAGAACCCCGGATTTGGGAGTAGCTACCTGGATTTTCGAGAAACAGATGTTTTTGGACCAAGACATCTCCATTGACGTCCAAAGTAGCGGTAGGATTTGGGTTATTGATTCCCACCTGGGCTGTAGTGGAAAAACCTGCCACGAAGATCAGAACCAAATAAAGGTAGAATTTTCTCATTTTCAGTTTTATTAATTCCTCTCACAAAGACGGAACGGAAGAAGCAGTTCCCTGATTTTGCCCCTCCAAATTTGTTACTATTACCGGTAAATGCCTGTAATATGCTTTGTCATAAATAATTAGGGTAACATAGTATTCTATGCCGTTTGGAGCATTTGCTTCTAAATCGAGAAAACGGTTTCTAATTTCAAGGTGCCATTCTTCGTTTTCCACAAAAACGCGGTACACAAAGGCCCCAATGGATTTTTCATTATTGGTGATGGTTTTCTTTTTTATGGGGTCACCTACATACCTAAAATTTGAAAGCGCCACGATGTATTTGCTCGCATCGTATTGAAGGTTAACGTTGGTAAGATTATCAAGTTTTATTCCCTCGAATTTGTAGTTAACCACATTGATTGGGGCCACCGTCAGGGAATCGACATTGAGAACGGTGATTTCCCCCACCGGGTCAGAATTGGTCACCCGCGTGAGCAGTCTAAAGTCTTCATCAGTACTGTCCACCGTTTTCAATTTGCCGAGAATAAGATTGTTTCTCACCAAAACCGAACCCTTTACATCCAGGTCTGCATGGGGAGTTTCTGTTCCTATTCCCACTTGGGCTATAGTAGGGAGGAAAGAACAAAATATTAATATCGAGATTATTCTTTTCATTGGTTTAATGTATAATTGGAGAAGCAGCACTTCCGGTGGTTTGGTTATCCATTTGAATAGGGTGCGTTCCAAATTGTTTTGATAGATCCTTTGAATAAATAAGGGTGGTGATGGTCCACGTGCCAATTTCTGAACTGTCCATGTTGCTGGCCGAAGGGTAATCTGCGATGATGTGCCATGTGTTATTTCTAATAAATGCGGATGAATAAGGGATACTGGCATTTACGCCACCGGTATCCATCGTCAACTCTCGATCGTAATTGGCCGAAATTATATTGACTACATATTGCGATGCATTGATAAGAGTGTCAAAATCCAGAACCCAATCCAGATCGGGATTCTCTATGACATACTCTTGAATGTATCCTAAGGCAGATCCTGTGGGGTTGCTTACATCCATAATATTGATGTAATTACTTTGGTCTTGCATCAAAAAAGTAGATGTTTCACCATCGCGCAGGGCATTAATATGGGCAATGGTAATAGAATCTGAAACCTTCATGGTTCCTGCAACCTCAAGCTCCTTTCGGGGATCGGTAGTGTTTATTCCCACTTGTGAGCAGACTTTTGCATAGCCACTTACTAAAAACAGCCCCAATAGAGCAAGGATCTTGTAGGTCATGTAGAAAAAGATTTGGGTATTCAAAAATAGGAAAATATTAACGATTTAACAAATTTAAATGCAAAACAACCATAAAATGAGTCGTTCGTCTGTAAAAACAGGAGTAGTGTTGGGTAGCAGTTGCTTAGAATAACACAATAGAGAATGGATCGGGGAGTGGGTATCCTCTTTTGACTATTTAAAATTTAAACGACAAGCGGATATAAGATTACTTTAACACAAGTTTATGCCTGCTTATCATCAGGCAGCCCTTTTTAGCGGAATTAATATATCTAATTTTCTTATTTTTGAAATCAACTACCAACGCTATTGGAAGAGAGAAAAAAGCCTAAAAAGAAAAAAAAGCACAGGATTTTAAGGGTCGTCGGATGGGTATTCGGGATTCTAATTCTTCTGGTGTTTCTCCTTATCCTTTTTATTCGAAGTCCTTGGGGCCAAAATATCATTGTACAGCGCGCGGTGCAATACGTTTCCGGGAAAACCCATACCAAGGTTGAGATAGAAAAACTCTTTATCACTTTTGGTGGAGATGTGATGTTGGAAGGACTTTTTCTAGAAGATAAAAAGGGAGACACTTTACTTTATTCAAGATCCTTAGAAGCCGATATCCCTCTCTGGCCGCTTATCCGTGGGAATAGTCTTGCCATCCATAACCTGGAGTGGGAAGGCTTCCGGGCCAATATAATTAGAAAGGATTCCTCGAAAGGATATAATTTTCAATTTCTCCTCGCGGCGTTCGCTCCTTCAAATACCACACAAGTTGTTCCCGACACCACCACTTCTCCAATGAAAATAATTTTAGGCGACATCAAGCTTAAGGATTTTACTATCGTATTTGACGATTCAGTCCTGGGAATTGACAGTCGATTTGAAATTGGGAAACTCCAGCTTCACATGAAAAAGACAGATCTTCAAAACATGGATTTTCGTGCCTCTCAAGCTGCTGTTTCCAACGCGAGGATTAAATTTATCCAGTCACCTGTTCCGCCGCAGCCAAAAGAAGACAGCCCTTTGCCATTTCTGGAATTGGATAAGTTCAGCCTAAACAATGTTTTTGTCGATTACCAATCTTATGGAGATCACATGGCCGCAGATCTGGAAATTTCCGATTTATCCTTGGAGCTTCCAAAAGCCGATTTGGCCGATAATACTTTTGAAATCGGGGATTTTAAATTGAAAAACTCCATCATTACACTTCATACGCAAACAGAAACAAACTCCGTAACCGAAACTGCCGAGCAAGTACAGGAAAATGCACAGGAGGACATTCAAAAATTTGAATGGCCAGATTTTAGGATAGCCGTTGCCAATATTGATATGGAAGGAAATAACATCGGATATTTCACCGGAAGGAATAAAGTGAAAAAAGACGTGTTTAATGCCAACGCAATCGCACTTCAAGGAGTGGCACTAAAGGCAAATAACATTTACTTAAAGGACAAAAAAGCGGGACTGAATTTAAAGCAACTCAGTTTCGAGGAAGGCTCCGGCCTTAACCTTAAAGTGTTTACCCTCAACCTGAATGCCACGGATGAGTTTCTGGAAGTAAATCAATTAAGACTGGCCCTTAATGACAATAAGCTGAGAGGAAAGTTTAAACTGGAATATGCCTCTTTAGCCAATTTGATTACCGCACCTGATAAGTCGAAAATCACACTTGATATTCCTTCGTTTTCAGCGGATCTAAAAGAGGTTTTTAAATTCCAACCCGATCTTCGGAACAATGAATATTTACGAACGCTCAGCAAAAAACCACTGTCGGGAAATGTCGAAGCATCGGGATATTTGGCGGCTATAAATATTCCAAGCCTAACCGTCCTGTGGGGAAATTCAACTCGTATTTCCGCTCATGGCAGTGTTCAGAATGCAACAGAACCGAAACACCTTCAATTTGATATTCCACATTTTATGGCCCGCACAAAGCGCAGTGATCTGCTGCAATTTGTGAGCGAGGAGAACCTGGGGGTTAGGTTGCCGGAAGATGTTGCCTTGGAAGGACAAGGGAAAGGAAACCTGGAGGATGTTTACGCAAGAGCAAATGTAACCACTTCCCAAGGAATTGCAATAGTGGAAGGACATTTCAAAAATGATTCCCGCATTGTCTTTGATGCCCAATTGGACCTCAAAGAGTACAAGTTGAATGAGCTATTGAACAATGAAGAGTTTGGGGCGCTGAGCCTTAGTATTAAATCTAAGGGATCGGGAAATGACATCAATAGTTTGAGCGCCACTTTGGAGGCCAATATTTCCAGATTCAAGTTTAGGAATTATGCAATCAAAGATTGGGGGATAACCGGTGACATAAAAGAGGGCAAAGGCGATATTTTTTCAGTGTACAAAGACAACAATATAGACCTGGACTTTAAAGCCCATGTTCTTTTGGATTCCGTACGCCCCGAAGTAAATGTGCATTTGGACGTCAAAGGGGTCAATCTCCAAGCTGTTGGATTGATGGATCGCGATGTTCGAACCGGAATGAAATTGGATGCAGATCTTGAAGGTACAAAGAACGGTTTAGATGTAATAGCCACTATAGGCGATGGAGTAGTGGTCTACGATAATAAAACGTATCTATTAGGAGACGTTCTATCCACTGCGCACGTGCGTAGTGATACAACTTCCATTTGGGTGGATAATAAAATTTTGCAGTTGAGCATAGAAAGCAATAGCGATCCAGCAACCTTTGCAACTGCGGTGGAACGCCATATCAAAAGCTATTTTACAAAGAAAATCATAGTGCCAGACAGTATGGAGCATCCTGTAAAACTAAAAATTATTGGCAGGATTGCCCAGGCGCCAGTTCTTAATAAAGTTTTTTTGGTGAATGTCCAGGACCTGGATACCATAACGATGGCTGCTTATTTTGATGAAAAAGAACGACGGCTGGCGGCAAAGATTCAGGCCCCGCATATCAACTATGGTGGGAATACCTTAGACAGTCTCGCATTTACCATGGATAGCGATAAAGAAAAATTTGTTTTTGATCTTGGGTTTAACAGTTTAACAGCCGGCCCTTTAGATGTGCCAAGAACCAAAATAAAGGGGAACCAACAGAACGAGGAACTCAACTTGAGATTTACGGCGGTTCATAAAGACAGTACCTTGATCAATATAAAATCACTAATCACGGGTACGTCGGAGGAACTGCGTTTTCACATACAGCCCGATAGTCTTATTCTGGATAGGAAGCTGTGGAAGACTCCTGACAATAATGAGGTTTTAATCTCCAAGCATCAAGTTCTTTTTAATGATTTTCGATTTAGCCATAAAGATGAAATGGTAGAGCTTACCGATAAATTACCGGATATTTCTCGAGATCACGCCGCCATAAAATTTAAAAACTTTAAATTAAGTGAGATCTTAAATTACCTCAATCCTGAAAACGAGTTGGCCAAGGGAAATCTCAACGGAGATTTAGCCCTTGTAGAACCTTTTGGAAGTACGGGCTTGCTTGCCGATCTTTCCATTGAAAATTTGGAAATGCTGGATGTGGACCTGGGCAGGCTTTCGGTCAATACCAAATCTACAGGTGGAGACCGATATGATTTTAAAATGGCGATGAAAGGAGGAGAAGTGGATCTCGACCTCAATGGCGATTATGTGGCAAGTCCTTCTGGGGGGAGTCAGGACCTGGATTTGGTGATACATAATTTTAAGATGCATGCCTTGGAAGGATTTTCATTGGGGGAAATCAAAAATACCAGCGGCAGTTTTTCAGGAACCTTCAATGTTACGGGAACGACCAAAGAACCCAAATACAGTGGAGACCTCCATTTTTCGGATGCTGACTTTACCGTTTCAAAATTGAATGCTCCCTTTACTTTGGCCGATGAAACCTTAAAAATTGACAACAATGGGTTGTCCATGGATGAATTTACCATTCGTGATGAGAACAATAATCAACTTGTGCTGAGTGGGGATATCGGGACTGAAAGCTTTGTGAATCCCACATTCGACCTAAAGTTAAACGCCAAAAACTTTCAGCTTATCAATTCCTCAAAAGAGGATAATGAAATGCTTTATGGGAAGGCATCTTTTGATGCAGACGCCAAATTGACTGGGGATTTACAAATTCCAAAACTGGAGGCCACACTCCAGGTAGATGACGATACTGATATAACCTATGTTCTGCCTTCATCATCGGTAGCCATAGAGGAACGGGACGGGGTGGTGATTTTTGTAAATCGGGAGGACCTGAATGCCGTATTGACCCGTTCAGAGGAAAAGACCGCAACCATCACCGGATTTGATATCAACGCGTTTTTAAAAATTGGAAAAACGGCCAAGATTACCATCATTATCGACGAAGAAACCGGGGACAATTTTGAAGTCTATGGCGACGGAGATTTCAATTTTACCATGAACCCCAATGGACGGATAAATCTTACCGGCATCTATGATATTGCAGGGGGACATTACGAAATGAACCTCTATAACCTGGTAAACAGACGTTTTGAGCTCGCAGCTGGAAGTAGAGTAAGTTGGTCTGGAGATCCCTTTGACGCCAAACTGGATGTGAAGGCAATTTATAAGGTAAAAACCTCGGCCTCTGCCTTGATGGCACCTATCAGCTCCAGCGCAGATCCCTCTGTTAAAGGTAAATATCGCCAAGTCCTGCCTTTTTTTGTGTATTTAAATATCGATGGAGAATTGGAAAAACCGAAGATTTCTTTTGACTTGGACATGCCTGAAGCAGAACAGGGTGCCATTGGCGGGCAGGTATATGGGAGAATTCAACAGGTTAATCAGCAAGAAGGCGAGCTGAATCGACAGGTATTTTCCCTGTTGGTTTTAAATAGGTTTTATCCAGACTCGGGAAGTGACGGAAGTGAAGGTGGATTTGCCTCGGTGGCCCGGGATAATCTAAACGATGCCATTTCCGACCAGCTAAATACGTTTTCTGATAAGCTCTTGGGCAAAACGGGTCTGGAATTGGATTTTGGGTTAAACAGTTATACTGATTATCAAGGAGAAACTCCACAAGAGCGTACCCAATTGGACATTGCAGCACAGAAAAAGCTGTTTGATGATCGATTGATAGTACGTGTGGGCAGTGAAGTGGACCTACAAGGCAGCAGTCCAACTAACGAGCCCACACCCCTTATTGGCAATGTGAGCTTGGAATACCTTTTAACCGAAAATGGGCGATATCGATTAAAAGCGTTTAGGAAAGACGAGTACGAAAACGTGATAGATGGCCAAACGATCGTCAGCGGGATCGCCCTGATCTTTACCCAGGAATTCAATAAGTTCGATGAACTGTGGGATGCCATTTTACACGGTCTGACAAAGGAAGAGAAGGAAGCCATAGGGGAAGCCAAGAAAGCAAAAAGGGAAAGAGAGAAAAAGGAAAAGGAAGAAAAGGAAAAAGAGAAACTGCAACGTGCGAAAGAAGGGAAACGAAAAAAGAATGAGGACTAATCGGTTTGCTTAAAAATCAATTTTAGGGTGAAGGCTACAATTAAAATATCATTATGGTGGATTGCAATTGTCTTTGCAATGCAGTCCTGTGCCGTTAAAAAATATGTTCCCGAGGGGGAACGACTTTATACCGGTGCGGATATTGAACTCAAATCGGATTCCATTATCGTTAATAAAAAAGAATTGAAATCCGTATTGGAAGAGGCTTTGAGGCCCAAGCCCAACAAAAGTTTTTTGGGAATGCGCCCCGGACTTCACTTTTACTATAAGATGCAACAGCAAAGACCGGGATTCATCAATAGGTTTCTATATAAAAAAATAGGGGAGGAGCCCGTGTACCAAAGTGATGTTAAGCCTTTTGAAGTGGATGAAATACTGGTAAACCGCTTGGAAAACAGAGGGTTTTTTTACAGTACAGCTACTTCTAAATTTGATGAAAAGGATAAAGTGGCTTCCATAACCTATACTTTAAGAGTCCCGACTCCTTACAAAATGGAAAACTATAAAGTGGATACACTACCTGAACCGATCTACTCAAAAATTAAATCAAGCGTCTCTGAATCAAAACTGACCAAGGGAATGCGGTTCGATTTGGCCAATTTGAAAATGGAAAGGGAGCGCATCGATAGGGATGTAAAAAAAGTTGGATATTACAATTTCAACAATGGTTTCCTCATTTTTGAAGCCGATACAAACCAGTATAAAAATAAGAGATTCGATCTTTTTCTCCGTCTTAAAAAAGATGTACCACAAAAGTCTATTGTACCCTACAGGATTTCGAAAATAAATGTGTATGCCAATCGCGATGCGCAGGACTCCACCATCAAGGAAAAGGTCCGTTTCAATGAAAAGAATTTTATAAATAGCCAGGATTTCTTTAAACCCAAATACTTGGATCCGTTTATCACTTTAAAGGAAGGTCAGCTCTACAATCCCATAGACTCGAGAAACACGGCTCAGAGACTTTCCACAATTGGAGCGTATAAATTTGTGAATATTCAGTATAAAGAAAGAGATTCTTTGCTGTCTGATAGTTTGGGGATTTTAGAGGCCGACATTTATCTCTCCCCCTTAACTAAGCGGGCCTTTCGGGCAGAGGTGCAAGCGGTGTCAAAATCGAACAACTTTGCGGGCCCAGGATTGGCTCTCACCTATAGTAATAGAAATTTGTTTAAAGGAGGTGAAACACTAAACACAACCGCAAAGGTTGGATATGAATTCCAGGCGGGTGGAGGAGAGCAAGGCGGCAAAACCAGTATCGAATTGGGATTGAAAAATGAACTTATTTTTCCTCGGGTGATATTCCCAGTGAAAATAAACAATGATTTTTTTGAATATGATATTCCCAAGACAAAAACAGGAATAAGCATTGATTATTTGGATCGGACCAAACTGTATTCGCTTTTGGCGGCGACCGGGCAATTTGGCTATGTCTGGCAAGCCAACAGATATATAACCCACGAGATTATCCCCATTTCAATTAACTACACCAAACTATTGAAGACCTCCGTAGAGTTTGATTCGATTTTGAGGAACAATCCGTTTTTGCAGCGAAGTTTTGAACAGCAGTTTATTTCGGGCCTCAACTATTCATTTACCTATAACGGAATGATCGATGCCGCCAAGAGAAATCAATTTTATCTCAATGCAAATCTCGATACCGCGGGTAATAGCATCAGCTTGTTGGGAAAAGAAAATGAAGATGGGAAGAAATCGATTTTAGGGATGGAATACGCCCAGTACGCCAAGGCCGATATCGATTTTAGATATCACTTTAAGATAGGAAGGGAACAGGTGATAGCCACCAGATTGTTTGGGGGGTATGGAATGCCTTATGGCAATTCTGATGTGATGCCCTATGTAAAACAATATTACTCCGGAGGCCCGTATAGCGTGCGCGCATTTCGAATTCGGTCCCTGGGCCCTGGAAGCTATAGTGATGAAGATAATCCGAACAATTCTTATTTCGATCGCACGGGAAATATCCGTTTGGAAGCCAATATTGAATATCGTTTTCCCATTATTTCCTTTTTAAAGGGCGCAGTTTTCGCCGATGCCGGAAACGTATGGAACTCCAAGGCAAACGAAGTTTATGATTATAAGGATAAATTTACCTCAAGTTTTATCAATGAGCTCGGAATGGGCGCGGGAATAGGGCTTCGAGTGGATGTTCAAGGTTTTGTGATCAGATTTGATTTGGCTGCTCCTTTCCACGATCCATCACAGGATAAGGGCGAACGGTTTGATTTTAAGATCACTGAGCCTATCTTCAACTTTGGGATTGGGTATCCGTTTTAATCTTTTTTTTCAAGACGACAATTACAGTGTAGGTGGCCCTACGGCAAAAATGGAATGGTAAACAATGGCGTGGCAAGTGTGCGCCAAGTGTTTTAAATAACAGGGATAACCTAGGAAGTTGTGCAATAGGCCATTGGGGAATTTACCTCTATCCTACCTTTCCACGGTTTAACACCGCCTTAGCCAAAAAGCAAGGTTTAAGTAAATATCTTTGCAACTATAAAATTTTACCATGAAAAATACAGAATTACAGAAAATGACAGTGGGCGGCGGCTGCTTCTGGTGTACGGAGGCTGTTTTTGATCAGATAAAGGGAGTAGAAAAAGTGGTTTCGGGATATTCGGGCGGCAATCTTCCTGGTGTTCCCACCTATCGGGAGGTTTGTAGTGGCCTGACTGGCCATGCCGAGGTCATTCAGGTAAGTTTTGATCCAAAAGTGGTTTCGTATAGAGATTTGCTAAATATATTTATGACAAGCCATGATCCCACTACCTTGAACCAGCAGGGAGAGGATATAGGGACCCAATATCGTTCGGTGATTTTTTATCACGATGAAGTTCAAAAAGAAACGGCAAAAAAGGTTCTGGAAGAAATGGCTTCAATGTATGACAGACCCATTGTAACAGAGCTGGCCCCTCTCGATAAGTTTTTTCCAGCAGAGCCAGAACATCAAGATTTTTATTCCAACAACCCCTCACAGGGGTATTGTAGAGTTGTTATTTCGCCCAAGCTCGCAAAACTGAGAAAAGCGCATGCCGAGAAATTAAAATCGGTTTGATTTCTTTTGGGCCGGGTAAAAAAAAGAGGCCCTGATTTATTTTTAACTAGTGGCCTCTTTTCTTATTTTGCTCTGGACCTATACTTCCTTAATGGAAGCATCGGGAGCGTTGTTTTTCACCGAGTCAATTCCGGCAGCAACTCCGCTTTGGGAAGCATACATTTGACTCGTTCCAATAATCTGGCCATTTGTAGCCTTTAGGTTGAAATAAAACTTCCCATTAGTAGAGGTCTTTCTTTCGTATAGGTCGTCGGTTAGGGCATTGTTCCTTATAGATTCTATGCCGGCTGTGGCAGACGCTTTAGAGGCATACATTTGGCTGGATAGAATAACCTGGCCATTGGCAGCTTTTAGTACAAAGTGAAACTTGTCACCGCTTTTTTTAAGTTCAAACATAATAAGTTGTATTAGGATTTAGTTTTCAGTGGTCAAGTTAAATAAAAATAACGAAACCTGAAGTACGTGCTTATTTAAACATATCCAATCCTGGAATATTGGGCATACCTTCTTTGGCAACGGCCGCGAGCTCTGTCTCGTTAACGCTGGTGGCTTTTTCTATCGCCTTGTTGAGCGTGAGGATCAGGTAGTCTTCAAGTTGTTCTTTATCTTCCAAGAGTTCATCGGCCACTTCGATGGATTTTATTTTCCTGTTGGCGGTAAGCGTCACTCTTAACAGACCATCGTTACTGGATTCATCAATCATCACCGTGTCCAAGCGTTTTTTGGTCGCCTCCACTTTTTCTTGGGTTTCCTTGAGTTTCCCCATCATCCCCATTAAATCTCCCATCATAATTTTATAATTTAAGTTTCCCGACAAATTTACTACTTTGCGAGGGTTTTTAAACCTATTCAATAATGAAAAAACTGACCTTCCTTTCAATTGCTTGTCTTATTTTTGCGGTTTCAGTAAAATCACAGGAAACTTTACATAACAAAATGAACATCAATCCTCCACAAGCACCCAAAATACCTGAAAAACTCGAAGCGCAAAACGATGTGCGAATAGACAATTACTACTGGTTGAACGATCCCGAAAATCCAAAAGTGATTGATTATTTAAAGGCGGAGAATGAATATTACGAGAAGATGACGGCTCACACCAAAAAGTTTAAGGAAGACCTTTTTGAAGAAATGAAAGCCCGAATTAAGGAAGATGACGAATCGGTCCCTTATAAGCTGAATGGATATTTTTATTTAACACGCTTTGAAAAAGGACAGGATTACCCCATTTATGTGCGCAAAAAAGGTTCTTTGGAGGCTGAGGAAGAAATTCTTTTCAATGTGAATGACATGGCAAAGGGCCATTCGTTTTACAACCTCGCGGGAATCAATGTTTCGGAAGACAATAAATTGGTCTCTTTTGGCGTGGACACCTTGAGTAGAAGGAAGTATGATATTTTCATCAAGAATTTGGAAACGGGTGAAATTTATCCTGAAATAATTCCTGTGACCACGGGCAGTGCTACCTGGGGCAGTGACAACAAAACCCTTTTCTATACCCGGAAGGACGAAAATACATTGAGGGCTGACCGAATTTATCGTCACACCTTGGGGACAGATCCCAATAACGATGAACTGGTCTATTCGGAAGATGACGATACTTTTGGAACGTACGTTTACAAATCCAAATCGAGGAAATTCATCATTATTGGCTCCTATAGTACCTTGACTTCTGAGTTTCGAATTCTACCATCGGAAAACCCTACCGGAGATTTCCGGATTTTCCAGCCCCGTGTACGGGGATTGGAATACAACATCTCGCACTATGGCGGTAATTGGTATATCTTGACCAATAAAGACAAGGCGTTAAACTTCAAATTGATGAAGACTCCTATTGGAAAAACAACACAAGAGAATTGGGTAGATATGATTCCCCATCGAGCCGATGTGCTCATTGAGGATATCGATATATTTAAAGACTACTTAGTGGTAAGTGAACGCAATAATGGCCTTACCCAAATTCGAATTAAACGGTGGGACGATAAAGAAGATTATTACCTGCCTTTCGAAAACGAAACGTACACCGCTTTTACCACTCAAAATCCGGAGTTTGAAACTAAAATTCTACGCTACGGTTATAACTCCCTAAACACCCCTGCGTCTGTTATCGACTTCAACATGGAAACGAAGGAAAAAACAGTTTTAAAAGAAACTGAAGTTTTGGGCGGTAAATTTGATAAGGATAATTATGATACCGAGCGCCTTTGGGCAACAGCCTCTGACGGAGAGCAAATTCCAATTTCCATAATCTATAGAAAGGGTATCAAGAAAGATGGGAGCAATCCCTTGCTCATTTATGGGTATGGCTCGTATGGGGCCACTATAGACCCTTATTTTTCAACAGTGAGGTTAAGCCTTCTGGACAGAGGTTTTATATTTGCAATCGCGCACATTCGCGGGGGAGAATATAGGGGGAGAAGGTGGTATGAGGATGGAAAACTTTTAAAAAAGAAAAACACTTTCACCGATTTTATTGCAGCCTCAAAATATTTGGTTGACGAAGGGTATACTTCTCCAGAACATTTATACGCCTCTGGGGGTTCTGCGGGGGGGCTATTGATGGGGGCCATTATAAACTTGGAACCCAATTTATATAAAGGAGTAATCGCTTCAGTTCCTTTTGTAGACGTACTTACTACCATGTTGGACGAATCCATTCCTTTGACCACAGGAGAGTATGACGAATGGGGAAATCCTAACGAAAAGGAATACTACGATTATATTAAAAGCTATTCTCCCTATGACAACGTGGAGCGAAAGTCGTATCCAAATTTATTGGTCACCACAGGATTGCACGACAGCCAGGTTCAATATTACGAGCCGGCAAAATGGGTTGCCAAGCTTCGGGAACTCAAAACTGATAAAAATCTTCTGTTTCTTCAAACTAACATGGATACGGGTCATGGAGGGGCTTCAGGACGGTTTGAGGCCTTAAAGGAAGTGGCAATGGATTATGCCTTTTTATTGGATTTGGAAGATATCAAGAAGTAATTAAATTATTTCCTTACCTTTGCAGGGTTCAAATCTGGGTCGCCAAAAGGCGGGTTTTGGTTTTTACTTAGTACTTTTTATAACGAACTCCCTCCTTATGAAAGAAGAAATAAAAGCCTGTGATAATGTGTTAGAACTTATAGGTAACACGCCGTTGATAAAGCTTAACAGGATTGCCCAACACATGAAGGGTAATTATTTTGCAAAAGTAGAAGCTTTTAATCCAGGACACTCCACCAAAGATCGGATTGCACTTTATATTATTGACCAGGCCGAGAAAAAAGGAATACTCAAACCGGGCGATACTATCATAGAGACTACAAGTGGAAACACGGGCTTTAGCCTTGCGATGGTCAGTATCATAAAAGGCTATGAATGTATTCTTGCGGTAAGTTCAAAATCATCTCCCGATAAAATTGATATGCTCAAGACCATGGGGGCCAAGGTGTATGTTTGTCCAGCCCATGTGAGCGCAGACGATCCACGTTCTTATTACGAAGTAGCAAAGCGACTTCACGGCGAGATAGAGAATTCGGTTTATATCAATCAGTATTTTAACGGATTGAACATCGATGCGCATTATCACTCCACTGGACCGGAAATTTGGGAACAAACAGGTGGAAAAATCACACATTTGGTTGCCTGTAGCGGCACCGGGGGAACCATTTCTGGAACGGCTCGCTTTTTAAAGGAAAAAAATCCCGACATTAGGATTATTGGCATAGATGCTTATGGATCGGTTCTTCAAAAGTATCATGAAACCAGAAAGTTCGATACCAATGAAATTTATCCTTACCGAATAGAAGGTTTAGGCAAGAACCTTATTCCCACGGCAACAGATTTTGATATTATCGACAGATTCGAAAAAGTAACTGATGAGAGCAGTGCGCATACCGCACGCGAACTCGCCAAAACTGAGGGGCTTTTTGTGGGCTATACCAGTGGTGCGGCCATGCAAGGGCTAAAGCAGTTGGAAGAAGATGGTGAGTTTTCCGAAGAAAGTAATATTGTGGTGATATTTCCAGACCACGGCTCGCGTTACATGAGCAAAATATATAATGATAAGTGGATGGACGATCAAGGCTTTTTTGATTCCGAATCTGTTGAAATTCAAGAAATAGAATACGTTAAATAGCGTCTCCACCAATAAAAAAACGTATTGGAATGGATTCCAATCAATTTAAACCGAACCTTCTCCAGAGGAAGAAAGTTTGGTTTTTATATTTTAAGGTATAAATAAAACCTTCCTCAAAACCATAGCGGCTATTATTTTATGATCAAAAATGTAGGGAAACGGACTATTCCAGATGCAAACATGTTTCAGGGAACGGCCTATCCTATATTGTTTGCCATCGCCTTTTCCCATCTTTTAAACGATCTTCTGCAAATTGTAATACCCTCTATTTACCCCTTGCTCAAGGAAAACTACGCCTTGAGTTTTACGCAAATTGGTTTTATTACCTTTGTTTATCAAGTAACAGCTTCATTGTTACAGCCGATAGTCGGGCTTCAAACCGACAAAAAACCCCAGCCTTATTCGTTGGCTTTCGGAATGGGTTTTACCCTCCTCGGGCTCGGACTTCTGGCATTTGCCTCCACCTATGCCGTAATTTTAATATCCGTAGGCTTGGTGGGGATAGGCTCCTCTATTTTTCACCCAGAGGCTTCCCGGGTGGCGTATTTAGCCTCTGGGGGGAAACGAGGTCTGGCGCAGTCCATATTTCAGGTGGGAGGGAATACCGGCACGGCATTGGGCCCGTTATTGGTTATCCTGATTGTAATCCCTTTGGGTCAGGTCCATATCCTGTGGTTTTTGATACTGGCGCTTTTAGGAATTGTTGTCCTCTCACAAATTGCCCATTGGTACCAAAAACACTTGATATTGAGAAAGGCCAATAAAATCTCCACAAAGGAGTATCCTCCGCGCCTCCGGAAAAAACAGGTAAAAAATTCCATAGGTGTTTTGCTGATTTTGATTTTCTCCAAATATATCTACATGACCAGTATCAGCAGTTATTTCACTTTCTACCTAATAGAAAAGTTTAAGGTTTCCATACCCGATTCCCAATTTTATCTGTTCTTGTTTTTTGGCTCGGTTGCACTGGGTACGTTTCTTGGCGGCCCCTTGGGAGATCGATTTGGAAGAAAATATGTTATTTGGTTTTCTATTCTGGGATCTGCGCCCTTTGCACTTTTATTGCCCTATTCCAATTTGTTTTGGACCGGCACCCTGGTGGTCATAGTGGGCCTGGTTCTCTCCTCGGCATTTTCGGCCATCCTTGTTTTCGCACAAGAATTGCTGCCGGGAAAAGTGGGGATGATTTCGGGTTTGTTCTTTGGTTTTGCCTTTGGGATCGCTGGACTGGGCTCGGCACTTTTAGGATATTTGGCAGATCATACCAGTATCGGGTTCGTCTATCATCTCTGTTCATACCTCCCTCTAATAGGAGGAATGGCCTACTTTCTTCCTAACCTTCGCACGCAGTCCTCAAATTGAGCAAGGTTGAGAAGAGAGCTTGTCTTTTTTGATTCAGAAACTTCCTAGATCATTTTTAGGGAAAATTCGTGGATTAAACCCTCTATCGATTGAGTTCTGTGATGAAATATTGTGTCAATCTCTAATATTTGGTTAATTTTGTCGCCGGTTTAATAATCAATTTACTGGATGAAAGATTTATTCGACAAAATCTATAAAGATAAAGGTCCATTGGGAAAATGGGCCGAACAGGCGGAAGGCTATTTTGTTTTCCCAAAACTAGAGGGTCCTATTTCCAATAGGATGAAATTCAACGGAAGATCGGTGGTTACCTGGAGCATCAACGATTATTTGGGGCTGGCAAATCACCCTGAAGTGCGGAAAGTAGATGCTGAAGCCGGGGCAAAATGGGGTTCCGCATACCCTATGGGAGCGCGGATGATGAGCGGCCATACCGAACTTCACGAACAACTACAGCGCGAACTTGCAGAATTCGTGCACAAAGAAGCGGCATACTTGTTAAATTTTGGATACCAAGGAATGGTGTCCACGATTGATGCCTTGGTTGCCAAAGATGATGTGATTGTATATGATGTCGATGCCCACGCATGTATCATTGACGGGGTTCGTCTACATTTAGGACAGCGCTTTACGTACAAGCACAACGACATGGAAAGCATCGAGAAAAACCTACAGCGTGCCACCAAGGTGGCTGAAAAGACCGGTGGGGGCATTCTTCTTATCTCTGAAGGTGTTTTTGGAATGCGCGGCGAGCAAGGAAAACTAAAAGAGATTATCGCCCTTAAGAAAAAATATAACTTCCGGTTCTTTGTTGATGACGCCCATGGGTTTGGAACCCTTGGAAAAACAGGTGCGGGAGCTGGTGAGGAACAAGGCGTGCAGGACGGAATAGATGTTTATTTTGCCACTTTTGCCAAATCCATGGCTAGCTCGGGTGCTTTTATCGCTGGCGATGAGGAGATAATAAACTATTTAAAATACAATCTGCGATCGCAAATGTTCGCAAAGTCCCTTCAAATGCAACTGGTGGAAGGTGCTCTAAAGCGCTTGGATATGATCCGTACCATGCCTGAGCTTAAAGAAAAGTTGTGGGAAAATGTAAACGCCCTTCAGGGGGGCCTTAGGGAAAGAGGTTTTGATCTGGGAACTACCCAGAGCTGTGTTACTCCCGTGTATTTGAAAGGAAGTATTCCCGAGGCTATGGCCTTGGTAAAAGACTTGCGAGAGAACCACGGAATATTCTGTTCTATAGTGGTTTATCCGGTAATACCTAAAGGATTGATTCTACTTAGAATGATTCCTACTGCCACACATGATATGGAGGATATCCAAGAAACACTGGATGCTTTTTCCGCTATAAGAGAGCGCTTGGAAAACGGAACTTACAAACGACTTTCCGCTGCGGTGGCTGAGGCAATGGGAGAATAGATTCCTGCCATACGGAAACATTTGGAAAAAACACAGAGGCGTGTTTTGGTTAAAATCCACCTTGACGGGTGGATTTTCTTTTAAATATCCTTTCGAAACGTGCTCCGCTCTTTGTGTTGAACCGGATTATAGTCTTTCCACAGTAGTTGTACCGAAGTGTTTTCCTTTAACTCAGGATTGGTCTCCACCGTTTCGATTCCCTTTTCATTAAACAGATGTTGCATCTCCTCAAAAATAATGGCTGTAACTCCCTTTCCTTGATATTCCGGCTCGATTCCTATCAAGTAAAAAGCAGCCGTATCGTTTTTGCGCTGGGCATCCAAAATATATTTCCAGCCAAAAGGCAATAACTTGCCATTTGCCTTTTTTAATGCTTTGGAAAAAGAGGGCATTACAATGGAAAATGCGATTAACCTTCCTGTTTCATCTTTTATGCAACAGATATAATCGGGGTGAATGAAATCAAAATATTTCTTTTTATAATAATCAATCTGATATTGTTGAATCGGTACGAAAGTCTGAAGTGTATTGTAAGTGTTGTTCAGTAAACCAAACATTTCGTCTACGTAGGGCAAAATTCCCTTTTTATTCTTAAAACGAATCACCGAAAGTTTGTATCGCTCTCGGACAATGGCGGAGAACTTGGCTACCTTTTCAAAAATGGTGTCGGGAATCTTTATGGTATATTCCACCCAAGTAGCCTGCTTCTCAAATCCAAGTTTTTCAAAGTGTTCAGCGTAATACGGATAATGGTACCACGTAATCATGGTGTTCATCTCCTGAAATCCCTTTGTTAGGATTCCGGCCTTCTCCATATTTCCAAATCCCATGGGGCCTTCAACATATTCAAGATTGAATTCCCGGCCTTTCTCAAATACTTTTTCAAGAAGTGCCTTGGTCACCTCGATGTCATCAATCATATCCAACCATCCAAACCTGATTTTTTTCTTTCCCTGCCCATTAATCTCCAGATGGTTCAAGATAACAGCAATTCTCCCTACAATTTTATTGTCTGCATAAGCGAGATATAGCCAGGCTTCCGCATTTTTGAAAACGGGGTTTTTCTCCTGATCCAAAGTCTCCATTTCATCCTTGATGAGAGGAGGGACCCAATAGTCACAGTTTTTGTAAAGCTTAAAAGGAAAAGTGACAAATTTCTTCAGGTCACTTTTAGAGGATAATTGTTTGACTTTGATCATGCTTAAAACATTATTTTTCGTCATTTTGGTTCAGTTCTTTCTCTCGGTTTTCCTTTTTCTCTTTCTTTTCTTTCTCCTTGATTTCCCTGTCCTCCAGATATTCATCCCGATCGTGCATATCAAAACGATAGGCCAATCCCGCACGGCCGTAAAGCTTGGATGGCGTATCCTTGAAGTTTACGGTAACCGAAAGATCTACCTGAAAATTTGGGTTGATTAGAATGGCCGCTCCACCCCGCAGTAATTGATCGGCGTAGAAATCGCTCTTTATACCCTGGTTCTCAAGGAAAATGGAAAAATAACGATTTGTTGCGTGGGTCAAAGTAAGAATATACCCATAAGTAGGGAAATCTGTAGTAACTCGGTCTACAATGATATTAGTGACAAAAACCCACCCCCCAATCCAGTTGTTTTGCGTGGAAAGAACTAATTTCGGACTTATGGTACTCTCATTCTCTGGGATATAAGGGTTGTGGGTGTCGCCACTTACAATGTCGAAATTAGCCCCTGCATAAATGGAAATGGCCGGAATCAAGTCCTCCCACTGAAATCGGTTGTTGGCTTTCCAGCTATAGAGGTTGGGGCCTTTTAATTCGCGTTTTCTATACGGATCATAAATCAGGTATTTTGCCCCCACGGTGTTGCTTTTAAAATTCGCCACTTTATTTTCTCGAGCGGGAATAAAGGTGTTATAAGTAATTTTATCTGACTGGAATTCCCCCATCAGACTGATTTCCAGCCGCTCTTTCCAGAAGCCATACCGAATGGAATAGTCTATAAACATACCATTGGTTTCGGTATCCAGTAAATTGTGTTTTTCCTTTCCAAATCCTATTCCGGATTCCAGCTGAAGCACATTGGTACCCACCGAGAATGCCCCTTGGGAGCTGCCAGGGCGGTTCGAATTTAACATTTCGGTATATTGTGCGGAAACGTTTGAAAAAGAAATGACCAAAAGGAAAACAAGGATGGAAAGTTTGCAGTTCATTTGATTGTTGGGTTTCGTTCAAAGATATGGGATTTTACCATTAATTTAATAGGGAATATTCGTCTTTTTCTGTTGCTATCCTTATTTTTGGAGAGAATTCTATAGTTATGATGACATTCCTAAAAACGATATTGATCGTTCTTCTGGTTTATTTTGCCCTTAAATTTTTAATTCGGCTCGCAATGCCTTATTTCTTGCGCTATCTGTCTAAAAAGGCCGGACAACAGTTTGAGAAGTTCTTCGGCGATCTTCCCAATATGGAACCTCGACAGAAAGAGGGAAATATCACAATCAACAAGGCGCCCTCCCACAACTCGTCGCGCAAGGGGAAAAAAGTTGGAGAATATGTGGATTATGAAGAAGTTGACTAATAATCACGTTTTTAGCATCCCCTTTAAGCGGGTCCTTTGCCGTATATGCGGGAACAGTTGACATTCCAACTTGGAATATCCTATTATCCCCCAACTCTGTTGTGCGCTCTATTGGGTCCATGTTTACAAAAATTTTACCTAATTTCCCCCCTTCATATTTAGAAGCTAAATTATGCAGCCCAGCTATAAGAAATTCCTTCCGCATTTAGTTGTTTTCGTCTTGTTCATTATTGCCGCCCTCGCTTACTTTAATCCGGTTTTACAGGGTAAAAGGATTTTCCAAAGCGATATCGTTCAGTACACGGGAATGGCAAAACAGCAAAATGATTTCCGAAAAGCTACGGGGGAGGAAACCTATTGGACCGATTCGGCTTTTGGGGGAATGCCAACCTACCAATTGGGTGCAAAATATCCGAATAATTATATCAAACAGCTCGATTTGGCCATCCGGTTCTTACCACGGCCCGCGGATTATCTATTTCTTTATTTTATAGGAATGTATATCCTTCTGTTAGTTTTGAGAGTGGATTATAAACTGGCTTTTTTAGGTGCTCTTGCTTTTGGATTTTCTACCTATTTGATAATAATCTTGGGGGTAGGACACAATGCCAAAGCCCACGCAATTGCTTACATGCCTTTAGTACTGAGCGGTATATTCCTCACGTTTCGCGGGAAATACCTTTACGGTTTTCTTTTGCTTACCGTTTCACTGGCTTTGGAATTAGTGGCAAACCATTTTCAAATGACCTATTATTTGATGCTATTGGTCGCGGTAATTGGAATTGTCTTTTTGATCGATTCTTTTAGAAAAAATTTATTGCCTCACTATTTCAAGTCGGTAGGGATAATGTTGATAGCCGTAATCATTGCCTTGGGCTTAAACGCTACCAATATAATGGCAACCAAGGAATATGCCGATACGTCCACCCGAGGAGATACGGGACTTACCATTAATGCCGACGGCAGCCCGAAGGATAACAACTCGGGATTGGATTTCAATTACATAACCGAATACAGCTACGGAAAGCTGGAGAGCTTTAACTTGTTTATTCCTCGATTTATGGGAGGAAGTTCTACCGAGCCATTTCCTGAGGATTCAAAAACCGTTGAAGCCTTAATGCGATTGGGTGCATCTCAACAAGAGGCAAACCAGATCCTAGGCCAGATTCCTATGTACTGGGGCGATCAATCTTTTGTGGGGGCGCCTGCTTACGTGGGAGCCATCGTTATTTTTTTGGCTGTTCTGGCACTCTTCCTAATCCGTGGCCGGCTGAAGTGGTGGGCAGTTTCTGCTTTTGTTCTCTCTTTGCTGTTGTCCTGGGGAAAAAACTTCAGCGGCCTGACCGAGTTCTTTATCAATTACGTTCCAATGTATGATAAATTTAGGGCGGTATCCTCCATTCAAGTGATCATTGAACTTGTTTTACCAGTACTGGCCGTGATAGGATTACATCAATTTTTCAATCCATTTGAAAGAGTGACGGAAAGGAAAAAGGCACTTCTGTGGGCAACGGGAGTTGTGGGAGGGATTTCGGTTATTTTCCTTCTGTTTAAAACTTCTTTATTTGACTTTGCTAGTCCTCATGATAGCGATATTAGAGAGGCATTGGGCTTACCCTTCGTGGATGCCATCCGGGAAGACAGAGCGGCTCTGTTTACCTCAGACACACTGCGCTCGCTGATTTTTGTATTACTGACGGCAGGGGTATTGTGGTTTTTCCTAAAAGGAAGCCTTAAAAAGGGATCTGCCGTTGCGGCGCTCTCCCTTTTGGTATTGATCGACCTGGTTGGGGTGGATAGACGGTATGTAAATGAAGAGGATTTTGTCCAGGCCCGTGTGATGGATCGACCATTCCAGAAAAACGGCGCAGATCTCCAAATTTTAGAGGACGAAGGCCACTATCGCGTATTCGATGCTACCACTAATGCCTTTAACAGTGCGAGGGCCAGTTATTTTCACAATGCCCTGGGAGGTTATCACGCAGCCAAGCCCGGCAGAATGCAGGAGTTATTTGAGTTTTATATCAGTAAAGGTGATATAGGAATATTAAATATGATGAACGTGCGATACATTATCGTCCAGAATAAAAATGGAGGCCCTGTAGCCCAAAGAAATCCCTATGCCAATGGGGATGTTTGGTTTGTTGAGAATGTGCTGCCAGCGGAAAATGCCAATCAAGAGATTCAACTTTTGGACAGTTTGGACACCAAGAAAACAGCGGTAATCAACAAAGAGTTTCTCTCGAAAATCCCCATTCAAAATATTGAAAGGGATAGTTCCGCAACCATTGAACTGTTTAGCTATCAACCCAATCGTATAGTTTATGAAGCTTCCACAAAAACCCCGCAATTGGCAGTGTTCTCTGAGGTTTACTATCCGAAGGGCTGGAATGCCTATATCAATGGAAAGCCCGCGGAATATTTCCGGGCAGATTACGTGTTGAGGGCTATGGTAATTCCAGAGGGAAACAATAAAATAGAATTTAAGTTTGAACCGAAGGTAATTCAAACCGGAAGTATCATTTCCCTGATTAGCAGTATTCTATTTCTCTTGATATTAATAAGTGGGCTATACTTTACTTGGAGGAAAAAAGAAACTGGAGAATAAATGAAAAGTGCCCTAATCATCACATACTATTGGCCCCCAGCAGGCGGTCCTGGCGTTCAGCGATGGTTGAAGTTTGTAAAATACTTTCGCGATTTTGGCGTGGAGCCCATTGTATATATCCCCGAGAATCCTAATTATCCCTTAATGGATGAGAATTTAATCAATGATATTCCATCAAAGATTAAGATACTTAAACATCCAATCAAGGAGCCCTATCGTTTGGCAAAACTTTTTTCAAAGAAAAAGACCCAACAGATAAGCAGCGGCATTATTTCCAAAAAGAAAACCTCTTCCTTAGAGAAACTCATGCTTTACGTACGCGGAAACTTCTTTATTCCCGATGCTCGAATTGGCTGGGTAAAACCCTCCGTAAAATTTCTGTCAGAATATATTGCCAACAATTCCATTGATGTCCTGATCACCACTGGACCGCCGCACAGTCTTCACTTGATTGGCTTGGAACTGAAAGAGAAGCTGGGGATTAAATGGATTGCAGATTTCCGCGATCCTTGGACCACCATCCATTATCACAAATCACTCCGACTAAACAGTGCTTCGGAAAGAAAACATAAGGAATTGGAAGCTGCCGTCCTCAACAGTGCAGATACTATTGTGGTTACGAGCCCGACAACAAAAAAGGAATTTGAAAGAATTACAACAAATCCCATTGAGGTGATTACCAATGGATTTGATTTGGATAAAAATATCGAAGTAGCCATAGACAGCGTGTTCTCCATTTCGCATATCGGTTCCCTATTAAGCGAGCGAAATCCAGAGCTTCTTTGGAAAACCTTGAGGGAAATTGCTGAAGAAAATCCTTCATTCAAAGAAGATTTACAATTGAAGTTCGTAGGAACTGTCAGTGAGGAGGTGAAAGAAAGTCTTTATCAAAACGGACTTCTCGCAAACTCAAGTTTCTTGGGATATGTTTCCCATGCCACAGCTTTAAAGTTGCAACGGAAGAGCCAACTTCTTCTATTGATAGAAATAGACAGCTTGGAAACCCGTGCCATCATTCCGGGAAAACTTTTTGAATATATCGCAGCAAAACGACCTATTATAGCCATTGGGCCGTGTGAGAGCGATATTGCAGCTATTATTGCCGACACCCAGGCGGGAGAGTTTTTCAACTATGGGGAGGAGACCCGATTGAAACATCAAGTGCTGCGGTATTACAGTGACTACAAGAATGGAAGCTTAAGGGGGGCCTCCCGGGGAATTGAAAAATACAGTAGGAGGGAACTGACTCGAAAAATGGCCGGATTGGTCCATAAGCTTTAATTCCTATTGGGAATTAAAAAACCTCCACGCTTCGTATTTAACAAATTGTGGAGGTTCAATCAACCAACCAAAAAACTATTGTCTATCCTCTACCTCTTACACTGCCTGCCTGTCTGGAGGAACTTCCTGTAGACGACCTCACAGCGGAATTGTTTTGTGAAGGTGTATTGGATGTTCTTATCTTGCTGCCCCTTGTGGTCGTTCTTTTCGGCGCCCGGGCTTTATTTCGGGTCACCGATGCCCCTTTATTATTGGTAGAAACCGATCTTGTTTGCGTCTTCTGAACCGTTCTTGGTGTTGTTGCTGTTCGAGTGGTATTGGAACGGGTGCTCCGAGTTTGATCTACACTATTTCGGGTATTTGATGTTCTAACAGGAGGAGCGGAATTCTTCCGTGTGTTGTCTGAATTGGACCGCACGGAATTGTTGTTTGTAGGGATTCTTTGCGTAGTGGAATTCCTTACATTGGATGCACCTCTGCTATCGGTACTGTTGCTCCGGATGGATGTGGTTTCAGTGCTTCGAGTATTGCGTAGGGAGGCGTTATTCCTTCCGCTATTGGCAATCATAGTATTTTTGCGATTTGGATCATAATCATTGTTTTTAGCAACACGTCCATCCTTATAGTGCACCCGGCTTCCAGGTCGGTAAAATTCGCGTCGACCATTTGGATAGAATACACGGCCCCGGTTCTTGTAATACCGAATATGATCGTGATAGCTATAGCGAACGGGCTGATAATATCTTCTGTACGGATAATCATATACAATTACGTGCGTGTAAAGAGGCATGGTATAGTAAACATGCCAGGGACGATATACGTAATAGGGATTATAAACATTTATAACACCGGTACAATGTGAAAAATAACCATAGTTATTATAGATTACGTGCAGGCCACCCACCCGGACAATACGCCTGTCGTTATATCGGATATCTACATTTCCTGCCCTGATTATTCTTCCGTATTCGTCGTAATAGACGGGAACGTTCTCTATTTGTATCACCGCTCCATAGGCGTCGTATTGAACGTAGGCATCATAATTATATCCGGAGTTGAAACTGATATTCACGTTTGGTGAACTGATCGTTACCTGATTTCCTCGCTGTGGCCCAATATAGACAAAGTCGAATTGACCATCGGGGAACACAGAGAATTCCACATCGCCTTCCACAAATATGTAGGCGCTGCCGTCATAACCTCTTCTGAGATTATTTTCACTTTCGTGAGAAGTAGCCGTTGCCGAAAATCCCATCAAAAGGATACTGAATATGATTGCTAGGTTTTTCATAATATTGAAATTTAATGGTTCGAACCTGTTCAGATCTTTCGTTTAACAGGTATACTTCTTAGTAAACAACGACCGTGCCACGATTTTAATACGCTGGTTATCAAGCTGCATTTCATTGGGGTTCTTCTGAACAATTTAATTTTGCCCCCAAATTAAAAATCCGTCAAAGGGTTGCACCCCTTCAACGGATTTTAACTAACCAACCAAAAAACTAAAAGTCTTAGTGGCAAATAATTATTCAAATAGTGTGCCAAAAAACTGTGCGGGAAGGCTACAGCTTTTTCCTTAAATATTTTGCCGTATAAGACGATTTAGACTTTGCAACCTCTTCAGGAGTGCCGTGAACGACAACATTTCCACCTTTTTCACCGCCTTCAGGTCCTAAGTCAATAATATAGTCGGCACATTTTATCAGATCCAAGTTATGTTCCACGACAATTACAGTATGGCTCCGATCCAACAAGGCATAGAATGAAGCGAGCAATTTCTTGATGTCGTGAAAGTGAAGGCCCGTGGTTGGCTCATCAAAAATAAAAAGAGTTTTATCTTTTGAAGTGCCCTTCACCAAAAACGAGGCTAGCTTAATACGCTGTGCTTCTCCACCGGAAAGAGTGGAGGAGCTCTGGCCCAATTGCACATAGCCCAAGCCTACATCTTGTAACGGCTGCAATTTTGAGGCAATTTTATCTTGGTTGTATTTTCCGAAAAAAGCCACCGCATCGTCTACCGTCATGGTAAGAACATCATCGATGTTTTTGTTTTGAAAAGTCACTTCCAGTACTTCTTTTTTAAAGCGTTTCCCATTGCATACGTCGCATACCAAGTGCACATCGGCCATAAATTGCATTTCAATGGTGACTTCGCCTTCCCCCTTACAGTTTTCACAACGGCCACCGTCTACATTAAAACTAAAGTGTTTGGGTTTGTATCCCCGAATATCAGAAAGTTTTTGGGATGCAAAAAGATTTCGTATATCGTCATAGGCCTTGATATAGGTTACGGGATTGCTTCTGCTGGACCTTCCTATTGGGTTCTGATCGATAAACTCGATATTTTTTATCATTGAGAGATCTCCATTTATTTCCGAGAACTGGCCAGGCTTTTCACCATAGCCACCGATCTGGCGGAGAAGGGCAGGGTAGAGGATTTTCTTTACCAAGGTACTTTTTCCACTTCCGGAGACGCCCGTAACGGCGGTAAAGACATTTAAGGGAAAAGTGACGTCGATATTTTTTAGATTGTTGTGTCGAGCCCCAATAATTGAAATTTTCTTTCTTGAAGTACGGCGTTTAGTGGGTACTTCAATCTCCATTTCGCCATTAAGGTATTTTGCTGTAAGTGAATCCGATTTTAAAACCTCGTCATAATTTCCCTGGGCCACAACCTCACCTCCATAGGTTCCTGCTTCCGGACCGATGTCTATAATTTCATCGGCAGCTCTCATTATGTCCTCATCGTGCTCCACCACGATAACCGTATTGCCCAAGTCGCGCAATGACTTCAAAACGACAATCAGCCTTTCGGTATCCTTTGGGTGGAGGCCAATGCTGGGCTCATCCAATATATACATAGAACCAACAAGGCTACTGCCCAGGGAAGTTGCTAAGTTGATCCGCTGTGATTCGCCCCCTGATAAGGTGTTGGATTTTCTATTTAAAGTTAAATAGCCCAAACCGACATCCATCAAAAACTTAAGCCGATTGTTGATTTCCAGCAACAAGCGCTTTGCCACTTTCGCATCGTATTCCGAAAGTTCCAGGTTCCTGAAAAAATCCGCTACTTTATCAAGGGGAAGTTCTACCAATTCCTGGATAGCAGTTCCATCGATCTTCACAAAACCAGCTTCGGGACGGAGCCGTCTTCCCCTGCAAGTGGTGCACTTTGTTTTTCCGCGATAACGAGAAAGCATAACCCGGTTCTGTATTTTATAGCTTTTGGATTCCAGAAAGGAGAAAAACGAGTTAAGGCCCTCAAAATAATTGTTGCCATCCCAAACCAACTGTTTTTGGGCCTCTGTTAATTCAAACCAGGGTTTGTGGATGGGGAAATCGAATTTGTAAGCGTTGTTGACCAATTGGTCCCGATACCAACTCATGCTCTCGCCTCTCCAAGGAAAAATGGCATTCTCAAAAACAGACAGGGAAGTGTTCGGAACCACCAAATCTTCATCGATTCCAATAACATCTCCATATCCCTCACAGACTGGGCAGGCTCCATAGGGATTGTTGAAACTGAATAAATGCACGTTAGGCTCCATAAAGGTCATTCCATCTGCCTCAAAGCGATTGTTAAACTCGGTAATTTTCCCCGTAGAGGTCTCTGAAGGAAGAGTCTCTATGTACAATTCGCCTTTTCCCTCAAAAAATGCTATTTCCACGGCATCGGCCAATCGGTTGTAAAAATCCTCATCCTCTTTAGTAATAATTCTATCTACCACAAGATCGATTTTGGGTGGAAGATCTTTTTTGGGCAGTTCCTCTATTCTCAAAACATTCTCCCTAATCTTAACTCGCGAATATCCCTGTTGGGCCAGTACTTGGATTTTGTTTTCCATGCTTCTCCCTTCTTCCAAATGGATCGGAGCAAGCAGAAGGAGTTTTTCGCCTTCAGGAAATTCTTTTATGAAATTTATAACATCTGTGGTTGTGTCCTTTTTAACCTCCCTGCCAGAAATGGGAGAAATGGTTTTTCCAATACGGGTGTAGAGCAATTTTAAATAATCATAAATTTCGGTAGAGGTGCCAACGGTGGATCTGGGGTTAGTGGCATTTACCTTTTGTTCTATGGCTATGGCTGGTGCAATTCCTTTTATAGAATCAACTTTGGGCTTGTCCAAACGGCCCAAAAATTGACGGGCGTAACTGGAGAGGCTTTCCACGTAGCGGCGTTGGCCTTCGGCATACAGGGTATCGAAAGCGAGGCTGGATTTTCCACTTCCAGAAAGCCCGGTTATTACAACCAGTTTATTTCGCGGGATGGCAACCGATATGTTTTTTAAATTGTGAAGTTTCGCTCCTTGTATCAGGATGTTTTTTTTGATATCGATGGAATCTGTATTCAATTTGAGTGCATCTATTTTGACCATTTTGCAAAGATACCATATCGATTCCAGCTTGAAAGTTAACAGCCAATTAATTGTTTAAGAGAAAAAATTTAACCTTTTCTTTGCATTTGTGAATCCTTTGTTGTTATATTTACCGCTCATAACGTCATATAAAAAAAATATTGCCTATAGCATATCATTACTCTTAACAAATAAACATTTTAACCCAAGCAACAAATCTCACAGTTGTTTATTTATTAAAAGAAGTATTGACATGAAGCAAAGCACAAGCTCTGATGCGTTTTTGGTAAACGCCTATATGAACGGTAATGAACCTGCCCTTTGCGAGCTAATTACCCGCCACAAGCAAAGAATCTACAGTTTTATTTATTCAAAAGTCTTTGATAGGGATGTGGCCGAGGACATCTTCCAAGATACCTTTATCAAAGTTATTAAAACCCTTAAAAAAGGGGCCTACAATGAAGAAGGCAAATTTCTTCCTTGGGTGATGCGTATTGCCCATAATTTGGTCATAGACCATTTTAGACGGAACAACCGCATGCCGAAATTTGAGAACAAAGACGATTTTAATATTTTCTCTGTGTTGAGCGACAACACCTTGAACATAGAAAAACGAATGATCAAGGGGCAAGTGGAGAGCGACGTACGGCGGTTAATCCTGGAATTGCCCGAAGATCAAAGGGAAGTTCTTGTTATGCGCATTTATAAAGACATGAGTTTTAAGGACATAAGTGAGCAAACTGGGGTCAGTATCAACACTGCACTGGGACGAATGCGCTATGCCCTCATCAATCTCCGTAAGGTTATTGAGAAACACAATATTATATTGACCAACTAATGCAATAAAGTGATTTTGGTTACGTTATTTGTTAACAATAACTTCAAAATCTCTCTCTATGCAAAAAATGTACTCAAAAAAATCACGTTTGGACGGCGTGAATAAACAACTTGCTCCAAAAGAAGAGACCGTTAGGTTCCTTCTGGATTATTCGATGGCTTTAAGTGTTATAGATTACCAAAACAAGAAGTTTGAAGCGCTTCTTAACTAAACTTTGGAAAAACCCTGGAATTAGCTTTTCAGGGTTTTTTTTACAATGCAAGGGCTAGTTTCTGAAAGATTATAACCGCGTTCTGCTCCCACTGGGAGAATTAATGCTCTATCGACCTCGCTTTTTCCAATATTCTTTGATGACGCTTTTTCTGCCAATGGTCTTGGTGATAATATCCTTTTCTAAATCCCAACCCCTTGCCGGTGAATATTGACGGGCGTACCATATTATTTGGAGGTGAATCTTATTCCATAAATCCTGTGCAAATAAGCGCTTTGCATCTTTTTCGGTCTGTACCACATTTTTTCCATTGGAAAGTCCCCATCGGTACATAGTCCTATGGATGTGGGTGTCTACTGGAAATGCTGGAATATTGAAAGCCTGGCTCATAACCACACTAGCGGTTTTGTGCCCCACGGCCGGTAAGGATTCCAAGGCGTCAAAATCTGCCGGCACCTGGCCATTGTATTTCTCGATTAATATTTCCGACAACCCGTGAATGCCTTTGGATTTCATAGGTGAAAGACCCACAGGCCTAATGATATCACGGATTTCTTCTACACTGAGCTTTACCATGTCATAGGGGTTATCGGCCACTTCAAAGAGAAGTGGGGTTATTTGGTTCACACGTACATCGGTACTTTGGGCCGAGAGAAGCACTGCGATAAGTAAGGTGTAGGGATCTTTATGCGCCAAGGGAATAGGCACCTGTGGATAAAGTTCATCCAATTTTTCAATTGCAAAATCCACTTTTTCTTTTTTGGTCATTTTAAAGTACTTTTATACAAAAATAAGAATTATGAAAACATTAAAGCCCGGCGATAAGGCACCAACTTTTAAAGTGAACGATCAGGACGGCAATAGCATCTCTTCGCAAGATTACCAGGGAAAAAAATATATTTTGTTCTTTTATCCCAAAGCCAACACACCCGGTTGTACTGCGGAAGCCTGCAATTTGCGGGATAATTATAAAGCGCTGCAGGAACAGGGGTATGAACTCCTGGGAGTCAGTGCCGACAGTGAAAAAAAACAAAAAAACTTTAAGGAAAAATACGATTTCCCGTTTCCTTTGCTGGCAGATGAGGACAAAGTGTTAATTAAGGCCTTCGGGGTATGGGGCCCAAAAAAGTTTATGGGGCGAGAGTTCGACGGAATTCACAGAACCACATTTGTGATCGATGAAACAGGAACAATAGACCGCGTTATTGAAAAAGTAAAAACCAAGGACCACGCTGCCCAGATATTAAACTAATTTCACACTTCCTCAACCGCACCCTTGTAATTAAAGAGATGCTTTTCCTTTATAATCTCCGATACTCCTGGGGGAAGCAATTCTTCCCATCCTTTTTCCCCTTTTTCTATTTTGGAGAGTATCTCCCGTGAAAAAATGTCTAAAAATTCTGGATTGTGATCTGTAATGTCCACGACCTTGCCGTTGTATTTGAAGAATTTGTAAAGTTCCTTCATCCGTGGATGGACTTTTAAATTCTCACTGGTGATGTACTGGCCTGTCTTGGGATCTTTCATGGGATATAGAAACACTTTGAGATCTTTGAAGAACAGTTTCCCAAATGCCTCTAAAATGCCCCCGCTAAGATGTCTATAATATTTTTCGTCAAAAATATCGATCAGGTTGCTCACGCCCATGGCCAGCCCTATCCGGTTTTTGGTATACCTGGCAAAATATTCAACTAACTTATAATATTCCTGGAAATTTGAAATCATTACTGTGTGGCCCAAATTGCACAGCAGTTTGGCACGGTCCATAAAATCCGTCTCGTCAATTTCACCCTCGGCCCGAAGGTTTGAAAGGGTGATCTCAAAAATAACCTCGGTTCTATCCTTTTCAACCCGATTTTCCTTAAGGAACATTTCGTAAGACCGCTCAAACATATCGATGTTTACTTTGGTCACAGGCCTAAAGCTTCCCCGTAAGGCCAGAATGTTCTTTTTGTAAAGAATACGTGCAGGAAGGATGTTGTTGCCATCAGGCCCAAACATGACCGCGTCGGTCATGCCGTTTTTGATGAGCTGTAGGCTCATCAATCGGTTGTCGACATTTTTAAAACGCGGCCCCGTAAAATTGATGGTGTCTATTTCCAATTTGTCCCTATCGATATGGTCATAAAGATACCGAAGAAGCTTTTTGGGATGATCGTATTTGTAATAAGCACCATAAATAAGATTTACCCCGAGGATTCCCAAGGTAATTTGCTGCAACTGTGCGTCATTTTCGTGAAAGCGAATGTGGAGCGTAATATCGTTGTAACTTTCATTGGGATCCACGTGATACCGTATTCCTACCCAACCATGACCTTTGTATTTTTTTGCAAAATCTATGGTGGCCACGGTATTGGCATAAGAGAAGAAAAGTTTATTGGGGTGTCTTTGGCGAATGATCCGTTCCTCCAGCAAACTGATTTCATGCGAGAGCATTTTCTGTAGCCTCGACTCCGTTACATAGCGTCCATCTTCTTCAACGCCGTAGATGGCATCACTGAATTCCTTGTCATAGGCCGACATGGTTTTGGCAATGGTACCGGAGGCACCCCCAGCTCTAAAAAAATTTCGAACTGTTTCCTGCCCCGCTCCAATCTCGGCAAAAGTGCCGTAAATGTTCTCGTTTAGATTGATTCTTAAAGCCTTACTCTTTATGGAGGGAATCTCTTCAAACTCCTTGTCCCCTAATATGGTATCGGGCATAATAACGTTCTGTTTTCTTCAAAACAAAGGTAGTGATTACCATAGGTAAACAACAAAATTACCTTTATTTTTGTGTAGTGAAAGTAACTTATTCACTTTTCCAAGCATATATAAAACAAGCAATATGAACTGCTCATCACAAGGTTCGGTCCTTGGCCGAACCCCCATAGAAATTACCTTACCCATTAACCATTAATACCAATGAAATCACCCATCACCGTTACATTTCTGGGCACTGGCACTTCACAGGGAATACCTGTAATAGGAAGCGATGATCCGGTATGTAGAAGTACTGATCCAAAAGACAAGCGCCTGAGGGTTTCGGTTTTGATGCGTTGGGACGAATTTACTTTTGTCATAGATTGTGGCCCAGATTTTAGGCAGCAAATGCTCCGTGAAAACGTAACTCGTGTGGATGCAATTTTGCTCACCCATGAACATAGCGATCACACGGCTGGTATAGATGACATACGTCCCTTCAATTTTATGCAGGGCGAAATGCCCTTCTATGCCCATAAACGAGTTTTTGATTCCTTGCATCAACGGTTTGCCTATGTTTTTGCCAAAGAAAATAAATATCCCGGGGCCCCTAGCGTGAAAGAAGTGAGAATAGACAAGGATACAGAATTCATAATTGGGCGAAGAAGGGTAATTCCTGTTGAAGCCTTCCATGAACGATTGCCTGTCCTGGGTTTCCGGGTAGATGGATTTACTTATTTGACCGACGTAAAAACCATTTCAGAGGAAGAGACGAACAAAGTAAAGGGAACCGATGTGTTAGTGGTAAATGCCCTGCGCGAAAAACCGCATTATTCCCATTTCAACTTGGAAGAAGCATTGGATTTTGTGCAAAAGGTGCAGCCCAAACGAGCCTATTTTACCCATATTAGCCATAAAATGGGTTTTCACGAGGCAGTGCAAAAAAAGCTGCCCAAGAATGTGTTTCTCGCCTATGACACCCTTACAATTACAGTTTAATTATGAAACGACAACTATTTCTTTACTTATTTATGTTTGCTCTTTTGTTTATTATTTTTCAATATATGAACGAGAAGAGCATCTTCGAATCACAACAAAATCATATTGAAAAGCTGCAGTCGCAGGTAGAGAAGATGAGCGATTCCATTTCAAAATTGAAGGATAGGGTAGAGGACCTAAATTATTTTACCCTTCAAGGGAATGACAATGCCATGACTTATCTCGAAAATTTGGGATATGAAGCTATAGACATCGAAAATTATATCAGGGACCAAATTTACGATCAGAACACCCTGAGCGGGGATAATCCATTAGTGCCTTTTGAAGGGATGAACGGAGAGATGAAAATAAACAAACTCAAGTTTTTAAACCATAAATGGATCCTTGCCGACTTTACCGATGGCACGTATTGGGGAGAAATGATTTTGGAATATTCCATCGAGGAAAATGGCGATTTGAATTTTAAAACTCTCGCATCCCTTATTTACCCCAATTGAACTGAAAGCCTGGGCAAACTTACTTTAGGAGGAAGGACATCGAAATCCAAATGCTCGCCTTTCTTGGAAAGCTGAACACTGTGTAGAAATTTCGAAGCAAATTGCGACGGGTTCCACGGTTGGCTTAGTCAATGTTTTGCAAGCCAATCCTTGAATTCCTGGAAATTCTGTGGCGCCACCCCATGTCCAACGGGAAATTCTGAATAGGAACATTCTATGTTTAGGCGATCCAAAAACGGTTTGGTCTTTCTCGCCCACTGAACGGGAATCACCTCGTCTATGCTTCCATGTGAAGTATACACGCTCAAACCACCAAAATCGTTATCGGCATACCCTTTCTTTAAAATTTCCTCATTGATATAACCGCTTAGCCCGATTACGTTTTTCACCTTTTCCGGATAACTTAAGGCCACCGCAAAACTGAGGATAGTCCCTTGGCTAAACCCCAATAAGGTTATGTTGTTTCCATCCACTTGATATTTTTCCACTATCTCATCAATACATTTTGAAACTATTTCCCTTGATGCAATGGCCTGTTCATCATCGCTGAACTTTCCTTGTAAATTATCAAAATAAATAGTGTACCACGCATTGCCATATGGCTCCATTCGGATGGGGGCCTTTAAGGAAATGATGGTGTATTTTTCCGGCAATTCACTCGCAAAAGAGAAAAGATCGTTTTCGTCGCTGCCAAATCCATGCAACATAATAATGGCAGGGGGGTTGACGGTAGAGTTGATGGCCGGACGATAATTGTGCTGCAAGAGCAAATCCTGTTTTTTCATAGCTGCTAAAATAAGCAAGACCTTTTCTTCTGAAGTGGTTTCATTAGAAAAGGTCCGCGATCTGTTTTGACCGAATTAGATTCCTTTAAACCATTCTTGAAACTTCTCTCCAACTACAGGTACCGGTTTCATTTGACCTTGAATGGCACTGAGAAATCCTAAGATCCATAAAACGAAGATTACAATGTTAACTACTCGGGAGAGAATCCAAATCCCTATAATTCCAGAAAGGATCACAAGGATCACTCCCACACACATGATTCCCAAAGATTGCCGCACGTGATAGGAACCCAATAGGGTTTTGTTTTGGTTGTTCATAATAAGGGCAATAATCCACCCAATAAGTGTAATATAGGCGATAATCGCCACAGTTTTTCCATTGTCGGCAGTTGTTTCCATTTTTTGTCGGTTTTTGTTAGTAGGGCTAAAGTTAACCAATCCCTTAGTTTAAAAAAACAAACCACTCCTGGAATTTTTCGCTGAGAAAAGGAATTCCCTTTTCCTTCCCCTTATAGGCCATAACCCAGCAGTATATCCACAGGCCAAATGTGGTTAACCACAAAATATCACCAAGGGTAATATCTATTTTTCCCTGAACAACCATAGAAATGATAAACATGATAAACAGCCCAAACATATTTTTGATATGCCAAGTTGCAAAGGCGTGCTTTTCCTCGGCATTGATAAAAAAAGCAATCAAAAATCCCACAAAAGGAGCATAAGCAATCAACGCTGAACTTTTTCCGAGGGGATGATTCACGGTTTTTTGAGTATCAGGTTGTTGTTTGCGAAAATTCCGTAGGGCCTTCCTTTCAATTCCCTCTCTAAAAGGGCAGCATTTTTTGAGGCGGCACTAATATCGTTTTCAGAAAACTTCCAGTCTACTAAAGGGTTGAAAAGACTGAGTTCTGCAGTTTGTCCTTCCTCGATTTTTCCATTGGGAATTTTGAAAGCATTTTTTAAGCCGGTTAGCGCCCTTATGGTTTCTTCCATCCCCAACACTTTGTTGAGTGCCCCAAAAGTGCTCTCCAGACCGATACTTCCGAAGTAGGCATGTTCAAATTCCGTCTTTTTGTGCTCCACATCTATCGGGTTGTGGTCACTGGTAACCCCATCGATGGTGCCATCCTTTAAACCTTTTATCAGGGCCTTGATATCGTCTTGTGTTCTCAAGGGAGGAAGCAATTTGTAATGGGTGTCAAACTCCAATAAGACATCATCAGTAAGGACGAGGTTAAAAATGGCTACACTACAACTTATGTTCAGGCCGCGTTTCTTGGCATCCCTGATCAGGGCTACTGATTTTTTTGTGGAAATCGTGGGAATATGAAGTTTTCCCCCCGTATATTCCAGAAGGTAGAGGTCGCGTATTATTTGTAGTTCCTCTGAAAGGGCTGGAATGCCTTTTAGGCCCAGAAGGGTGCTGTTCATTTCCTCGTTAACCATTCCGTTACGCGCTACGGATTCTTCAAACGGAAAGGACTGTACCAAGCCATCGAAATTCTGGCTGTATTGAAGTGCGATCTTTAACAGATTTGCATTTGCAATAGGAGTTTTATAGTCATAGAAAGAAATGGCGCCCTCATTTTGCATATCGAACAATTCAGCAAGATCGATGCCCTTACTTTCCAAAGTGAGCGCCCCAATAGGATAGAGGCCTACTGCATTTCCCTCGGATTTTGATTTTAAAAATTTTATATGGCCCTTACTGTCGGTAACCGGAAATGTGTTGGCGTTTACGGCCACGCCGGTAAACCCACCATAAGCAGCTGTCCTCAATCCGTTTTCTATGGTTTCACGCTCCTCAAATCCCGGCTCACCAAATGAAACACTGCTGTCAAACCACCCAGGGGAAACATGGAGGTTTTCTAAAGTGCATTCCTCGGTGTTTTTTGGCGTAGAAATAGTATGGGCTATCTTTTTTATTTTGCCATTCTCAATTAAAATATCCCGTTTTTTTAAATGGTGCTGAGAGGAGTTATCAACGATGGTGGCGGATTTTATGAGTAAATTCATCTTGTCGATTTGCGTTTCAAGGTTCAAAAAGGTTCATTGATGACTGACGTATTCATATACGGATAACTATTTCAAAAATTTTAAGATTAGCATCTCACAAAGTAGAAAGAATAATCCAAAAATAGCAAACCATTTCCAAAAACTAGCTATAGAATTAGCTTTGGCAAGGGACTTCATAAGTGAATCCACGCTAGAATATACGTTTGCTCCTTCCCAATCCTCGGGATTAAGATACTGTAATCTACTTTCTGTGCGCGAATAATTAAAACTCAAGTTTTGAATAGGCTTATTCTCCTTGGTAACCTGATAATTCCCGGCAAGGGTGGGTTGATCTACCGTGGTGACCAAAACGTGGTTTGATTTGGTTTGCTGTAATGGGATAAATTGCGTGATGCTGTCCTGGATTCCCAATATTTCATCCGGGCCTAACCGTACGGGAACTGCAAAGGTATTTTGTTTTCCAATAACGTAATAAAGCTTGGGTAAGGGTAAGCTGTGAAGCGCCATATTGTAGAGAGTGGGCACCACCAAGGGAGAGTTTAAAAAATTGGAGTTCTCCTTGTCTATGGCTGCCGTAAACAAATAGATGTTATCCCTTTGCAATAAAAAGGGACTGTTATCCTCGTAAGTAAGTGCTGGGGCAGCCGATGTGGAGTTTTCATAAAAGGAATGTACGCTTGGATATTGAAAGTTTACCACTTCCTTTTCAAAAACATCCCGAAACAAGGGATGTGAAAACATAATTCCGGTAATTTTCTTGTCCTGTGTGATTTCCCGGATAAAACTACCTAATCGTAAGGTCTGGAGAAAATGGTTATAGCTATCCAGATCAATTTCCGAAGGAGGTATGATCAAGACACTTCCTCCAGAATTGGCAAAGGATTTCAGCGCTGTGGCCAAAGAAGTTGGAATATTGCCCAAACCGTTTAAGACAATAAAGTTTTGGTCGGGTATCTGGTTGTAATCCAACGAATGGAAATCTTGCTGGGTGAGCTCAAATTCATCTTTTCCGAAAAGTCGTTCTAAAAATTTGCTATCGGCGGCATTAACAGCCAGCACTTTTATTTTCTCAGGCTTATTGATGCTGAAGTACAAGGAATTGTCAAAAGGAATAATAGGTTCGGTAAGCTCGAGCTTTCCTTTAAAATCCTGGGAAGCCTCGATGTCGAAACTAATGGTCGTCTCTAAACTTTGCGAGAGATTGGCACTTGTTTTGGCTATCAACTTTCCGTTGTTGAATAGAGAAATTGGGACCTCGGAAACGGTGCTTCCCTGATTTGAGATCTTCGCCTTCAGTTGTATTGCCGAGGCACTCTTTGAGGTTACGAAGGCAGTATCGATAGAAATATTGGATGGCTTTACAGCCTTTAGCAGCACCGCATCTACCGACAAGTCTTCCGGAATATCAGGAAATGCCTCTACCTGTTGAAAATCCGAGATATATACCAAACGTTTTTGAACATCTCTATCTTTTGAAAATAGTTGGTTTGCCTTTAAAAGCACTTGGGTGGGGCTGAGCTGATTGGAAGAGTAGGTTACTTTTAGGATCTCGTTTTTAAAATCCTCGGCGGCGCTACCCTTTCTTTCAGAATTATTGGTCAACCAACTTATACTCTTTAAATCTTCACTCCTGTCAAAGAGGTCCTGCAGCGCTCGTTCCAAGAGCGGACCCTTATTCCCCTTAGCTTGCATGCTAAAAGAGTTATCGACATAAAAAACGGTTTCTCTTTTTGCTTGGGCTGTTGTTTTCGAAGCAGTATAAGGTTGGGCGAAAGCAAATACAATACACGCCAACGCAAGCAATCGCATCAAGAGAACGAACCATTTTTTTAATTGTGAACTCTTTCGCGTTTGAAGGATGACCTTTTTTAAAAATGCCACATTGGTAAAGGGAACTCTTTGAAACCGACGGAGCTGGAAAAGATGAATGAATACGGGAATCAGCAGCAGAAAAAGGGCGTAAAGAATCTCTGGGTATTTAAACTGCATTCCTAAAATTATTTCTCAAAAGATAAAAATCCGGAATGCAATAATAACAATTCCCGAAGACTTAAACAGGCATCTGCCATGCTATCTTTTCTTTATAGTGAATTTGAAGGTGGTGCCTTTTCCAAGTGTGGAGAAAACCTCAATTTCACCTTCCAGTCTTTTTACCAGACGTTTTACGGTGGAAAGTCCTATTCCGTTTCCCTTTTTGCCATTCCTGTCCAAGATTCCGGTAGTGGTAAAGAGTTCAAATATGTTTTCCAGGTCATCTTTGGATATGCCAATCCCATTGTCTGAGACGGCAAACTGATAGAAGGTGTCCTCCTCTTTGCAATCGATATCGATCTTTATTTTCTTCTTATCGTTATACTTCAGGCTGTTGCTGATCAAGTTAAGGAAAATTTGCTCTAAGGCCGCTCTATTCGCGTGCATTTCTATATTGGCTTCGGGCAAATTGATCTCGCAGTCAACATTAATATTGAGCAGATCGATAATGCCTTCCAATAAATCGTGACTGTCAAAGGTCTCTTCCCGAAGTGAAGCCGTTTTATCAGACTCATAATGTTCTAACATACGAGAAATATATTCGCTCAGTGTGAAAGAGGATTGTTTAAGGTAGGCCAGGTATTCCTTTGCCTGGTCATCCAATTGGGCGCCGTATTTGGCAATTAACATATCGGAGGTGATAATCATATTGGCCAGGGGCATCTTCATATCGTGGGAGACCACTCCCGCAAAGTTTTTAAGCTGTTTGTTTTGTGCCTTCAGCTCCAATTGAAGTTCCTCAAGGGCTCTGTTTCGCTTTCTAGCTTCAAACAGGTTCACAACTTGATAGGCCAACGATGTGAGGGCCTTTTTCTGCTTCGCGGTAAGAGTACGCGGCTTGGTGTCAAAAACGCAAAGCGTACCCAAGGGATATCCATCGACATTCACCAAAGGAGCCCCCGCATAAAAAACTGCATTTATTTCGTTTATCAGTGGATTCCCTTGAAAACGAACATCCTCACGGGCATCCTCAACAATAAATAAATCAGAATCCTCTAAAATGGCGTGTCCGCAAAAAGAGGTGTCACGGGCAGCTTCGCCAATGGATAGGCCGTAATGCGATTTCAAAAAATTTCTGTTTGTATCGAGTAAGGTAACCAAGGCTATGGGCATATCGCAAATGCTCGCCGCTAAAGCTGTTATATTGTCAAAATCCCTCTCGGGAAGGGTGTCGAGCAAATGATAAGATTTTACGGCAGCTAATCGCTGTGGCTCATCAGGTGGTAATTCTGGTTTTCTCAAATCTGTTTCTTTATTTAAACAACCCTACACGATTGAACAGAGGATTGTTTAAGGAACGCAGGTAAAAGTACAACATTTATAAGAAATGTTAATCTGAAAAAAAAATATGTTTTGAAACACTGTCGTCCGGTTAAAATTTGACGAATGCCGTAAAATCCAAGATGATAAGGGGTTTCGGGAGGTGGTTTCAATATGACCTTCCTTTCCATCAATTTGACGTCAAAGTCAGAATATCATAATTTCGCCTACCTTTTAATTTTGTCAGCTATATTATCAGCGTTTTACGTTTTAGTCTTGGCTCTTGGTTCTTGTAGCGTCAGCGGAGGTTGCTGAGCTTGCCTGCCCTGAACCAGCCTGTGCTGAGCCTGCCTGTCCTGAGCCTGTCGAAGGATCGAAGCATCTTGTTTCTTTCTCTGACAATACTGATTTTGAAATGAATTTCAGCTTCAAAACTGTTCAAAAGCGCCCAGGCCAAAAAGTGCGAAATCGTACTTCGCGGGATCGATCATATCCAGTTTTCGCAAGGATACATCCAATTCTGCCAAGGCTTTGGCATCGTTTTGCTTTCGTTGCAGCAAATTTAATTTTCGCGCTACATTGCCGCTGTGTACATCCAATGGACAGGAGAGTAGGGAAGGGGACAGAGAATTCCAAACTCCAAAATCAACGCCCTTCTTGTCCTTCCTTACCATCCATCTTAAAAACATATTAATTCGCTTTGCCGCAGAGTTTCTTTTGGGATCGCTTATGTGTTTTTCTGTTCGGGAAAGATGGGGAAGTTCAAAAAATACTTTTTTAAAATGATGGATTGCACTTTGTAGAAAGTCTCCTTCGGCATACCTCAAAAAAATTCCTTCCAAGCCCTGGTGGTTCGAATAAATATTTTGAAGTGACCTAAAAAAATAGATCAAGTCGTCCCTGTTAAACGTTCGATGGACGAACCTCGGGAGTAATTCTGAATTCCTCTCTGAAAAATCCATCACAAAGTCATAAGGCGAATTGCCCATTATTTCTACCAAGCGATTGCCGTTGTTTATAATACTTTTGCGGTTTCCCCAAGCAATGGTCGCCACCAAAAAAGCCGAGATCTCAATATCCTCCTTACGCAAAAATTTATGAGGTATCTGTATGGGGTCGGTTTCGATAAAACTGGGATGATTATACTTTTCTACTTTTTCGTCCAAAAACTCCTTGAGAAGGCTCTGTTCCATTAACTATAAATTAATTGTAAATTACCCTTGTCCAATTGTAAATTATTTGATCCGGTTGAAGATAGACCAATAAGGACTTTCGATGATTGTCTTTAACAGGAGCTTCATTTTCATTCAGTTCCTTGACAAACCAAAATGTTGATAATACCGTCTGTCTTTAAATTTTAATGAATTCCATTTTCAATATTGTAGGTTTTAGTCTTATGGCTAAGCGTTTTAGCAATCCTATGTCTTTAACCGGACAATGTTGGTTGTAAATTGTGAGTGCAGTATAAGAAGTTGCTTTTAACCCCGAGCAATTATTCCATCCTGCATCACCAACTTTCTGTCGGCCATATTGGCGAGGTCCAGATTGTGTGTGACGATGACAAAGGTTTGACCAAATTCGTCACGCAGTTTAAAAAACAAGTTATGCAGGTTCTCGGCACTTTCTGTATCCAAATTTCCACTGGGTTCGTCGGCTAAGATAATAGCGGGATCATTCACCAGAGCACGTGCCACGGCTACCCGTTGCTGCTCGCCACCTGACAGCTCACCCGGCTTGTGGTTCTCTCGATGGGAAAGGGATAGAAAGGAAAGGAGTTCCTTGGCTTTTTTAACCGCTTGGTTTTTCGGAGTGTTTTTTATAAACGCGGGAATACACACGTTTTCCAGGGCAGTGAATTCCGGCAATAATTGATGGAATTGAAAGATGAATCCCAAATTTTCATTTCTGAATTTAGACAGTTTCTTAGGTGAGAGTGTTCCAATGTCCACCCCATTTATAAGAAGGGTACTATCTGCATTGTGATAGGCATCCAAGGTGCCGATTATTTGCAATAAAGTGGTTTTTCCCGCTCCCGAGGCCCCTACAATAGAAACTATTTCACCTTTTAGAATATGTAGGTCCACACCTTTTAAAACGTGCAGTTTGCCATAGTACTTGTGAATGTTTCTCGCCTCTATCATTTCATTGTTTTAAACGGTGAAAGTACCATTTATCGACTTATTTTGCAATTCCATAGGGTATAATGTTTTTATTTCAATTTATGGTTTTACTTTTGGGCAATACTACTTGTTATAGACCAAAAAATAAACCCTCTATGGGATCCTATAGAAATTTTGAAGAATACGACCAGCCCGTTACGGATAATTTAACCGATAACTACCACCAAATACTCCAGACGGTAGGCGTGGACATATCGCGTGAAGGAACGCTGAAAACTCCGGAAAGGGCAGCAAAGGCCATTCAATTCCTCACCTCTGGGAGCGGTATGGATCCGGCAGAAATCCTTAAAAGCGCTATGTTTCCCGAAAGCTACCACGACATGGTAATTGTTAAGGATATTGAATTGTATTCCCTATGCGAGCATCACATCCTTCCGTTTTTTGGGAAGGCCCATATTGCCTATATCCCTGACGGATACATTGTGGGACTGAGTAAGATTGCACGGGTTGTCGATGTGTTTGCACGTCGCTTACAGGTTCAGGAACGTTTGACCCATAATATATTGGAATGTATAAACAACACCCTAAAACCCAAAGGAGTGGCTGTGGTCATTGAGGCGTCACATATGTGTATGATGATGCGAGGGGTGCAGAAACAAAATAGTGTTACCACTACCTCAGGCTTCCGCGGACAGTTCGAGGCCAATGAAACGAGAAGTGAATTCTTAAAACTGATCAGTAGCGACCTCAATTGATGTTTTGGAATGTTTTTTGATCTAAACTCAAAAAGCCCTTTCTTATGGACCCATTAAAAAATAAAAAAATTAAGTTGCTAAAGCGTGGTCTTATCTACGATCTGATAGGGATGAGCACCATGGCCATTCCAGTTATCGGCCCGTTTTTGGATATAATCTGGGCTCCATATGCCGCGATGAAAATGCGGAAAATGTATAAAGGTACCGATGGTAAGATTGCCAGCGTGGTAGTCTTTCTCGAAGAAATTTTACCTTATACAGATATTATACCCTCCTTTACACTAATGTGGGTGTATACCTTCGTGTGGAAAAAACAACCCGCCCCCCAAGTAATTGGAGCATCCACACAGAAGTAGACTTAACTATAAAAACTTTTCCTTTAATTCTGGGGTGGGGATCATACAACTTTCCTTCTTCCCAAACCATTTATAGCGATTTTGGGCAATATAATCGTAGACCCGATCTCTAATGAATTTTGGGAGGATAATAAACCCATAGAGTAGGGGATATATCCCGGATAGTTGCCGAGCTATATGAAGAGCTGCCGTAGATTTTGAAAAACATTTCTCACCCTCAATCAAAACTATGGAATCCAATCTTGAAATATCCGCCTGATCCGTATTTCCACAAGCGATATTCTCGGTCAAAAGTTTTTTGGCGAGATCACTTTGCAGCATCGCAAACTTAAAAACATTATGACTATCTCGCTTTATAACAAAGTTTATCGCTTCATTACAGAGATTGCACACACCGTCAAATAATATTATTTTAGGGTTTTCATCCATAATAATCTCTCCCTTGTATGGAGGATGGGCCGATTAAGCCGCCTATTTATACTTTTTCCAATTCCTCAAGACTAACATGGGTGGTGAACATTCCATAATTGACAATGGCTTTGTTTTTTTCAATAGTATCGATGGTGCCTATTGCACGCCCATCGATCATCCGAACTCTGTCGCCAATCTTCAAGGGGACTTTCGGTTTGGGCGGTGGTAGTTTTTTAGCTTTTTCTTTTTCTTCCCTTTTTCTCTCGCGAATGACTTCTACACTTTTTTCAACTTCTTCAATCAATTTTTTTTCTTTTGCCTTTACCGCTTTTTTAATCTTGGGAGCTAGCTTTTTACGCTTGCTGTTTTCAACCATTACCAGCTTCATCAGCTCCTCCATCAGTTGCTTTTTTTGCTTGTTGTTAAAATATTTCTCCGCCAGGGCATCAAATTTTTTTCCAAGGCCAATAAGTTTTTGGTTGGCATCAAACAGTTCCTGATAGCTTTCCAGCTTTTCCTGTACTCGTGCATTTACTTCCTCCAACTGCTTGCCCTCAAGCCGGGCCTTTTGCTCCTCATTCTTCAGCGATGCCGATGTTTTTCGCAGGTTAGAGCGTTCCTTTTGCAAATTGGCGATGGTCTTATCAAACCTAACCTTGCCGCGTTCAATTTTCTTTTTGGCTCGGTTGATTAGACTGTATGGGATTCCATTTTTTTGAGCTACTTCAAACGTATAGCTGCTTCCCGCTTCACCCAAGTGTAGATGGTATAAGGGCTCGAGAGACTTATCGTCAAATTGCATGTTTGCATTGATGGCGTAAGGCAGTTCGTTTGCCAACAGTTTTAAATTGGAATAATGGGTGGTGATTATTCCAAAAGCTTTGCGCTCATAAAACACTTCCAAAAAGGTTTCCGCAAGGGCCCCTCCCAATTCAGGATCACTACCTGTACCAAACTCATCTATTAGAAAAAGAGTGTCATCATTGCACTTCCTCAAAAATTGATTCATTTTTTTTAGCCGATAACTATAAGTGCTCAAGTGGTTTTCAATAGATTGATTGTCCCCTATATCCGTGAGAATCCGACTGAAAAAACACACTTCGCTCTGGGGGTTTACCGGAATGAGGATTCCACTTTGTAGCATAACCTGGAGCAGGCCTACCGTCTTTAAAGTAATACTTTTTCCTCCCGCATTGGGACCGGAGATTACGATTATTCTTTTCTCGGGGATCAACTCGATACTTTGAGGAAAAGTTTTTTCATTCCGTTTTTTATTGGAAACAAGCAATAGGGGATGAAATGCCTGTAGCAATGAAAGTCTTTTTTCTGAAGTCGTGATAGGAAGGACTCCCTCAATTTTCTTAGCGTATTTGGCCTTGGCATACAGCACATCCATAGCGATCAAATATTCTTGAAAGCTCGTCAAAAGTTCCTTGTACGGCCGGACAAACTCGGTGAGTGCTTTTAAAATCCGTTTTATCTCCTCGTCTTCTTCGTACAGAAGATTGCTCAATTCGTTGGCGTATTCCAATGTTTCCTGAGGTTCAATATAGACAATACTTCCAGTTTTTGAGCTTCCCAAGACGGCTCCCCGAACCTTCTTGCGGTGCATTGCCTTTACCGCCAGGACCCGTCGATTCTCAACGACAGATTCATGGATCTCATCCAAGTATTCCCTTTGGATATATTGTGAAAGTGCCTTGGTAAATGACGAATTTATCTTTCCTCTTACCACATTCAATCTCCTTCGGATGGTTCCCAGTTCGGGCGAGGCATCGTCTTTCACCTCTCCATACCTGTCAATCTTTTTATTGATCTCGTCTGCGATAAGGGGAGTGAAGGCCACCTTTTCCGAAAACGAATTGAGGTGGACATAAAATTCTTCATACTTGACAAAAAACCTGAGAAGAATACGCGTGGTTTCGGAAATAGAGAGCATTTTTCGAAAACCAGCGATTTCCAAACCACTGTTTTCAATTCCCAGTAAATGCAGTTCCTTAAATATCGGGTCAAAGCCATGATTGGGAATGGGATTATCTCCTTCCAAGGAATCCTTAAACTCAGCAACACGCTGAAGCTCTGGACCAATGGAGGAAAAATCCTGAAAAGGTACGACAGATAAGGTTTTTTGTGTTCCCGGTTCAGTGACACAATATTCAGATATCTGCTTGAGAACCAAAGGGAATTCCAGGTCCTCCAATGTTTTATGGGCAATACGGGCCATTCGTTGATTTTCTTGTAATTTTACACAAAAGTATATATAATGGAGGTAACTATTGAGCCGGGATGGAAGGAGGTTTTAAATGAAGAGTTTCAACAACCTTACTTCGTTGAATTGGTCAAATTTGTAAAAAATGAATACGCCCAATACCAGTGTTTTCCCCCAGGAAACCATATTTTTTCAGCCTTTAACCATACCCCGTTTAAGGAGGTGAAGGTCGTTATTATCGGGCAGGATCCTTATCACGGCCCAAATCAGGCCCATGGGTTGTGTTTTTCGGTGGGAATGGATGTGAAAATTCCCCCATCCCTAAAAAATATTTTTACCGAAATACACACCGATGTGGGTTCTCCCATCCCCAATAATGGAAATCTACAACGATGGGCAGACCAGGGGGTGCTTTTGTTGAATGCCACCTTAACCGTCAGGGCGCATCAGGCTGGGAGTCATCAGAACAAAGGCTGGGAAAAATTTACCGATTCGGTAATCGAAAGACTCTCTGCCGAGCGAGAAGGATTGGTGTTTATGCTTTGGGGAGGACCGGCAAAAAAAAAAGGAGCTAAGATAAACACTTCCAAGCATTTGGTGCTATCAAGTGGCCATCCCTCGCCGTTAGCTGCCAACCGTGGGTATTGGTTTGGAAATAGACATTTTAGCCAGGCAAATGCATATTTGCGGGAAAATGGAAAAGAAACGATAAAATGGTAAAAGAAAAGTGAATAGAATGAGGGAGAATTCTTCTATTCGTCTTCAGGCACTTCAGACTCGGAGGTATCGTTACAACTGAATTGCAACAACAAAAAATTAATGGCCAACAATGCCCCCAAAACAATTAAAACTGTTGTCATAATACTGGATTTTATATATAGTAGATGCCCCAAGGACAAAAGGGTTGCGCGTGGATTTAAGAAAATTTTTAGTTTAATTGTAAAATACTGTCTATGTGAGCCTTATTGTCAATTAAATTTAGATTGAGCAATTGTTCTTGAACGTTCTCCACCTCTTTTTCGGTCATTTGCTCAAAACTCCAATGAGTGAGATTTATCCATTCCTTTACATCCTCCTCTTTTTGATCGTATCTTTTGGCAATTACTTGTACAATGGAAGGAATACTTTTAAAGTGGGAAGTTACTGAGTTAATTACCTCTAAAATTGATTTTATCTCGTCATCATAATTTTCTAACACCTCATTGCGTACGGCTATTACAAAACTTGGCCAGGGTGTGGGAGACTCACCCAATAAACGGAAAGTTCCGTTGTCCACATGGGGTTTTGTCATAAACTTTTCCCACATGAAGTAATCGCCGCGACCTTCGGGAAGATCCCTGAGAGCGCCTTCAAGAGTGCGGATTACCCTAAATTTCAAATCGGTTTCCAGATTCCAGTCCAGATTCTCGGCGTTTACGTAAGCCATTAAGTGGGAGCCGGAGCCATAACGACTGATTGCCGCCTCCGTGCCTTTTAGTTCGGCAACCGATCGATAGTCTGAAGATGCTGCCACGTGAATTCCCCATAGCAGAGGTGATTTTACAAATACCTGAACAATCTTACTGTCATTTCCATTAATAATATCCCTGATGATTCCTTCCGTCAGGACCACGGCCAGATCGATTTCCTTTTTCCGCAACGCGTGGCACATATCACCGGTTCCCCCCGGATAATCCTTCCAGCGAAGGTTGATTCCTTTTTCCTGAAATTTTTTCTCGCGAAGCGCAATATACCAAGGCAGATTAAAGTGTTCAGGAACTCCGCCAATTAAAAAGTCTTTCATTCCACAATTTTTCCTAAAGTGTATTGAATAAGCGCATCGATGGTTTTTTTTGTGTCCTCGCTAAAATTCCCAGTGGCCCGATTGGCGACAATGGCGTTCAAGGATAAGGCTTTATGGCCTAATAATCTGGACATTCCATACATGGTGGCCGTCTCCATCTCAAGATTTGTTATCCTGTATTTCTTGTATTTAAAGGAGATGAGCTTTTCGTTTAAATTACTGTCCCAAAGAGGGGCTCTTAGTACCCGGCCTTGGGGTCCATAAAAGCCGACATTGGTTATGGTACAGCCTTGAATGGTCCTGTTAGAGCTGAATTTTTTCAGCAAGCCCTTATCGGCTTCTACCGCATAGGGAACGGAATTATCAGGATTCCAGTCTGTATGGTCTATAAAAGCCTTGGCAAAATCTCTGTTGAATATCTTCTTTGTCTTTGAATAATAGTGCATCACCGTATCCAAGCCTATTGCCAAAGCACTCACTAAAAATTTATCCACTTCCACTTCCGGGATCAAGCCGCCAGAGGTGCCAATTCTGATAATGTCCAGCGAGGTCAACTTGGGTTTTATTTTTCTTTTCTCAAAATCGATGTTTACCAGGGCATCGAGTTCATTGAACACAATATCGATATTGTCCGGGCCAATACCCGTGGAAACCACACTAATGCGCTTGCCTTTATAAGTTCCTGTATGTGTCTTAAACTCCCTGTGTTGTGCCGTGGTTTCAATGGTGTCGAAATATTTTGACACTATTTCTACTCGTCCCGGGTCGCCAACTGTTATAATAGTTTGTGCCAGTTGTGATGGCTCGAGATTCAAATGATAGATCTTCCCCTCGGGAGTTAAGATTAATTCGCTCGCCTGTATTTCTTTTGATTTCAAAATGTTAGATATTAAATTAGTCCAAGATATAAAACCCTGTCCAGATTTTATATAGAAAACAAAATTATCCTCCTACTCGTTTTACGCTAAATCCCTTGTCTCTTAAAAACTGCATGATCTTATCGCGAAAATCGCCCTGGATAATTATTTGTTCATTTTTAAAACTGCCCCCAACGCTCAAGAGTTGTTTCAACTCCTTTGCTAAAATTTTAAAATCCTCATCAGCACCGGTATAGCCTTCAATTATGGTGATAGGCTTTCCCTTCCGTTTTTCATATTTGCAGAGCAAGGGTTCATCTTGGAGCCAAATACCGGATTCCTCCGGAGGCTCTGGCGAGCTTTCCGGTGTATGGTCAGGGAAGAGATTTTTTAATTGGTCTTCTAGAGATTTCAAGGGTTCAGATTTCTGGTTCAACAAGTGACGCTGGTAATTTCTTAATTTTTGATAAGTCCTATTTCCACCAATCGCTGATGCAAAAATTCGCCGGCGGTGATATCCTCATAGGCCTTTGGATGTTCCTCGTCTATACATTGGGGAAGACAGTTTAATTTCATTTCACTTCGGGGATGCATAAAGAAGGGAATGGAATAACGAGGGCTGCCCCATTCTTTTTTAGGGGGATTAACTACCCGGTGTATGGTGGATCGCAATTTGTTATTGGTAAGTCTTTCCAGCATATCTCCAACATTTATTACCAGTTCGTCCTCTTTTGGTATGGCGTCCATCCACTTTCCGTCTTTGCGCAAAACCTGCAGGCCTCCAGCCGAGGCCCCCATTAATAAGGTAATCAAGTTAATATCGCCATGTGCTCCAGCCCTCACGGCACCTTTCGGCTCCTCCGTTATAGGTGGGTAGTGGATGGGCCGCAAAATACTGTTTCCATTGTTGACCCAATGATCAAAGTAATGTTCCTCCAAACCGATATACAGCGACAAGGCCCGAAGGACATAAATCCCAGTTTTTTCAAGCATTCTATAGGCCTCCATGCCCGTGTGGTTAAAGTCTGGCAATTCGGTTACGTGAACGTTCTTTGGATATTTTTCTGACAGAATGGTGTCTTCCGTGGGCTCTTGGCCAAAATGGAAGAACTCTTTTAGATCCCCTTCCTTCTTGTCCTTGGCGTGTTCCTTTCCAAAGGAAACATATCCGCGTTGCCCTCCCAGTCCCGCTATTTCATATTTCTTTTTAATTTCCAAGGGAAGGGCAAAAAAGCTTTTCACCTCTTTATAAAGTTCGTCTACCAATTCGTCGCTGAGGAAATGGTTTTTCAACGACACGAACCCTATTTCCTCATAAGCTCTTCCTATTTCATCTACAAATTTTTGTTTTCTTTTGGGATCTTCCGAAAGGAAATCTGCCAAATCTACACCTGGGATATTGTTCATTTTAATTTATTTTAGCTTACAAAGATACCAATTTCAGCGTTTTTATGGAGAACTGAAATATAAATATGAAAACCTGCAAAGCATCGGCTTTTTTCCTAATTTTGAAATTTTAAACGAAAGACATGAAAGCTGAAACTTCCCCGAATATTTTCTTTGCCTACGACCGAAAAGACCTTGATGATACCACCCTGAAAAGGCTTTATCGAGGTATGTTGAAACCCCGAATGATTGAGGATAAAATGCTCATTCTTCTTCGGCAGGGAAAGGTTTCCAAGTGGTTTAGTGGAATAGGGCAGGAGGCCATCTCGGTTGGGATCACCGCCGTTTTGGATAAAGACGAGTATATTTTGCCGATGCACCGAAACCTGGGGGTCTTTACTATGAGGGAGATTCCGTTGCATCGCCTCTTTTCGCAATGGCAGGGCAAGGCCAATGGTTTTACCAAGGGGCGCGACCGCAGTTTCCACTTTGGCACCCAAGAATACCACATTATAGGAATGATCTCCCATTTGGGGCCACAATTTGGCGTGGCCGACGGGATTGCTTTGGCAAACACCTTGAAAAACAACAATAAGGTCTGTGCCGTTTTTACCGGCGAAGGAGGGACGAGTGAAGGGGATATCCATGAGGCGCTCAATGTGGCCTCAGTATGGCAGCTTCCCGTTTTGTTTTGTGTAGAAAACAACGGCTATGGCCTTTCCACCCCGACCAATGAGCAATACAGATGCGAAAATATTGCAGATCGGGGTAAGGGATACGGTATGGAATCGCATATTATTGAAGGGAACGACATCCTGGAAGTATATACCAAATTAAAGGCCATTGTCAAAAGTATGCGGGAAGATCCACGCCCGGTTCTGTTGGAATTTAAAACCTTTAGAATGCGTGGGCATGAAGAGGCAAGTGGAACCAAATACGTTCCCTCTCAATTGATTGACGAATGGGGGCGTAGGGATCCTTTGGCCAATTTTGAAAATTATCTCTTGGCAGAAGGAATTATTTCCGAAACCGAAATCGAAACCTTCAAAACGGAAATTAAGGAGGAAATAGACGAAAATCTACACCTCGCTTTCGAAGAACCCGATATTCAGTCATCAGAAGAGAAAGAATTGTTCGATGTATATAAACCTTTTGACTATCCGAAGATACATCCCGGCGTTGCCAAGGAAAACATTCGGCTTATCGACGCGATCTCCCAAGGGTTAAAACAATCCATGGAGCGCCATGACAATCTTATTATCATGGGGCAGGACGTCGCTGAATACGGAGGAGTCTTTAAAATAACCGAAGGTTTCGTCAATGTGTTTGGCAAGGAAAGGGTACGCAATACCCCTATCTGCGAATCGGCGATTATCTCAACAGCTATGGGGCTTTCCATCAATGGGTATAAAGCCGTTGTTGAGATGCAATTTGCCGATTTTGTTTCTTCGGGTTTTAACCCTATTGTAAATCACCTTGCCAAAAGTAATTACCGCTGGGGTCAAAATGCCGACGTAGTGGTTCGCATGCCTTGTGGAGCCGGTGTAGGTGCCGGTCCATTTCATAGCCAGACCAACGAAGCCTGGTTTACGCATACTCCAGGCCTAAAAGTTGTTTATCCCGCTTTTCCTTTTGACGCCAAGGGGTTGTTGGCAACAAGCATTGAAGATCCTAATCCAGTAATGTTCTTTGAACATAAGGCACTATACAGAAGTATAAGGCAAGAGGTGCCAACGGATTATTACACCTTACCGCTTGGAAAAGTCTCTGTACTAAAAGAAGGCAAGGACGTTACCATCATTACTTACGGGGCAGGTGTTCATTGGGCGATGGAAGTCTTGGAAGAGAATCGAGATATAAGTGCCGATTTAATTGACCTGCGTACCTTAGTGCCGTTAGATAAGGAGGCAGTGTTCCAATCGGTGCGAAAAACCGGAAAGGTTATACTTCTGCAAGAAGACTCAATGTTTGGAGGAATAGCTTCCGATTTATCTGCAATGATTATGGAGAATTGTTTTGAGTATCTGGATGCTCCGGTGAAACGCGTAGCAAGTTTAGAGACACCCATCCCTTTTGCCGCAAATTTGGAGTCTAACTATCTTCCTAAAGGAAAGTTTAAAGAAAGTTTGCTTAATTTGCTGTCTTACTAATAATTTAACAGACCTTGTTAAACTTTAGATAAAGAGATTAGGAACGTTAAAATTGTTATCTACTTTAGTGCCATACTAATCATTAAAACTATAGTTATGATACGTTGGATAATTATTTTTCTCGTTATTGCCATTATTGCGGCAATTTTTGGTTTTGGCGGTATCGCCGCTGGTGCTACCGACATTGCGATGATCATTTTCTGGATATTTTTGGTACTTTTGGTACTCTCATTGCTATCAACTTTATTTAGAAGATAAACAATACTTTAAATTTAAAAATCGATTTATGAAAAGATTACTTTTTATGGCCCTAATTGCGGCCACGGTTATTTCTTGTGGCGCACCCAAAACGGTGCAGGAATCCAAGAAGGTTATCAAGGGATATTGGACATTGGACGATATTACTTATGACACCTCCGGTACGTTTAACGTCACAGTATTTAACGACACCTCTGCTGAGTGTTTTGAGGGAAGCAGTTGGCGTTTTATCCCCAACAACAATACAGGGCACTATACTATAGATAACCCTGACTGCCCAACTGGGGAGCGCAACTTTATTTTCACCATACAAGAAATCGATCCAACCACTGGACTTTATGACTTCCTTTTAAAACCGACAAATGTAAAGGGAAAATCAGATACAGGTGTGGGCTTTAGGTTGCGCTTGGCACAACTTAGTGAAAACTCGATGCGTTGGGAACAAACAGTAAGTGTGGATGGAAAACCTTTTACAATCAACATGAAATTCTCCAAAATACAAGATTAAATGTAAGGATAAAGGATTTTGATATAATTAAGATTAATTTAAATAAATAAAAAACAAAGATGAAAACATATTTAAAACGATTTGCGATAGTAATTTTCACCTTCACCCTTGTGGCGGGGTTTACCAGCTGTGAAGCTACCCGTAATGCCAACAACAAACAAAAAGGTGCAGTAATTGGAGCAGGTAGTGGAGCCATTTTGGGTGCCATTATCGGCAACAACGTGGGTAAAGGTGGAAATGGAGCTTTAGGAGCTGTGGTAGGTGGAGTGGTAGGAGGAACTGCTGGAGTTCTTATTGGAAACAAGATGGACAAGCAGGCCCAAAAGATTGAAGAGGAGATCCCAGGTGCCCAGGTAGAACGAGTTGACGATGGTATCGTTGTCACTTTCGACGAGAACAGTGGAGTTTACTTCGACACTGCCAAATATAACATAAACCCGGCTTCCCAAGCTACGCTTGACAAGCTGGCCAATGTGTTAAAAGAATATCCGGATACAGACGTGCTGGTTGTGGGACATACCGATAGTGTAGGGGCAGCCGATATGAACATGACCCTTTCTAAAAATAGGGCCATGGCCGTTACCAATTACTTTGTGCAGAAGAAGGGACTCAGTCCTTCGAGATTCAAAACCAATTGGTTTGGAGAAACAGCCCCTGTAGCGGACAACAGTACCGCAGAAGGTCGCGCTAAAAACCGACGTGTGAACTTGGCCATTCTTCCAAATGAAAAAATGAAACAAGACGCACAAAATGAGGCTGGAAATTAATTTCAGCTTAAATTTAAATGGATCCCGTTCTATTTTGGACGGGATTTTTTTTTAGTTTTATGCAAGATGGACATTAAATCAAAATGGGACATACTAATCATAGGAGGAGGGCTTGCGGGGTTGACCACCGCCTTGCACCTGGCCCATCACGGAAAGCGGATTTGTTTAATTGAAAAGAATCCCTATCCACAGCACAAGGTATGTGGGGAATATGTTAGCAATGAAGTGCTGCCATATCTAAATTCATTGGATATCCACCCTTTTTCGGTAGGGGCAAAAAAAATTGACACTCTCGAGATTTCAAATGAGCGCGGGCGTTCCTTGCAAACGGAACTGCCACTGGGTGGTTTTGGAATTAGTAGGTTTGCATTTGACAGTTTGCTTTACCATTCCTTAAAGGATCGGGCTACGGTGATCTTTGACACCGTGGAAGAGGTGAAATTTGACAAAGATCATTTTGTAGTACGCACCAAAAAAGCCGAAGAGACCTATCTTTCCCATTTTGTTATAGGAGCCTTTGGCAAACGTTCCAACTTGGACATCTCTCTAAAGCGGAATTTTATTACTCGTAAATCGCCTTGGCTGGCTATCAAAAACCATTATGAATATGAGGACCTGCCGGAAAACGTGGTGGCACTCCATAATTTCAAAGGAGGTTATTGCGGGTTGAGCAAGATTGAAAATGGAGAGGTCAATGCATGCTATCTCGCAACATTTAAATCATTCAGGGCATCCGGCGACATTGAAACATTTCAAAATAGAATCCTTTCACAAAACCCTTATCTCAACGAATTCTTCGCTACGGCCAAACCCGCTTTTGAGAAACCATTGACCATTAGCCAGATCTCCTTTGATGAAAAACAGCCCGTGGAAAACCATATTTTTATGGTAGGGGACAGTGCCGGCCTTATTCACCCTCTTTGCGGAAACGGTATGGCCATGGCCATTAGAAGCGCCCAAATATTCTCTGAACTCTTTCTGGCAATGTACGAAACAGCCAAAATGGATCGAGCAGGTATAGAAAAAGAGTATACAGCCCTGTGGAAGAGAGAGTTCGGTAAACGGTTGAAAACAGGAAGGTATATCCAAAAGATCCTAATCCATCCCCTAACCTCCAGTATAGGTTTTGCCGCCGCAAGAAGGGTTCCTTCATTACTCCCCAATATTATACAGAAAACCCATGGTTCCCCGAGAAAATGATAGCATTCAATAAAATTTTAAGATCTGACCAAAAGGAGATCATGGACAGTTTGGATTTTCAAGGAAAGGAAATGCAACAACTTCTTAAGGATTTAAAAACCGTGAATAAATGGTTGGGTGGGAACGCCATAACCCTCAATGGATTAAAAAAACTCTTAAAAAACCATTCAAAGGAAAAAGAGTTGACCCTGCTCGACATTGGTTGTGGCGATGGAGAAATGCTGCGGAAATGCTCTGAATATACCCAAAAAGCCGGATATACGGTTCAATATATCGGGATAGACTTTAATTCCAACATCCTGGATTACGCGCGACTTCAAAGCGAAAATTATCCAGACATTGAATTTAGAAAAGTGGATGTGTTTTTTGATGAAAGTTTAATTCCGAATTCCGATATTGCACTATGTACGCTGTTTTTACATCATTTCAAGGACAAAGAAATTGAGGATTTGCTCAATATTCTTATGGCCAAAACAAGCAAGGGCTTAATAATAAATGACTTGCACAGGAGTAAACTCGCTTTTAATCTTTTTAAACTAATGAGCAAACTCTTTTTGAAGACCAAAACAGCCGAACACGATGGCCTGGTTTCCATAGCGAGAGGGTTTAAAAAATCGGAATTGGAAGCGATCTCAAAACGGATTCCGAATCAAAAAAGTTCGATCCGTTGGCAGTGGGCCTATCGGTATCAATGGATAATGGAAAAATACCGATAAAAAACAAAAAGCAATTAAAAAAATAGGCCAAGAGAAAAAACACATCTCTTCGCATAAAACATTAATATGAGTGTAAAAATTACCGCAGTTGCCAAACAATTACCTCCTTATAGCAGGACGACACAGGAGGTGATCCCTTTTGTTGAGCAATGGATGCAATACCAGGAATCGCGATTCCAACGAAAGGTGATAAAGATTTTTGAGGGGGCAGGGGTGGACAAGCGTTATTCCATTATGGATCCGATAGAAGTTTTTACTCGTACTGGGTTTGGCGATCGCAACGATATTTATATCAGGGAAATCACAAAGCTCGGCAAAAAATGCCTCACGAAAGCACTGGATAAGGCTCATTGGAAACCAACCGATATTGATTTTATCATTACCGTAAGCTGCACCGGAATTATGATTCCTTCGGTGGATGCCTACCTGATCAATGCCCTGCGGATGAAACAGGACATCGTTCGATTGCCTGTTACCGAAATGGGGTGTGCAGCCGGAATTTCGGGCATGATCTATGCTCAAAATTTCTTAAAAGCTAACCCGGGGAAGCGCGCCGCAGTAATTGCCCTGGAGGCCCCCACTGCAACTTTTCAACTGGAAGATTTTTCCATGGTCAACGTAGTAAGTGCGGCAATCTTTGGCGATGGCGCAGCTTGTGTCCTCTTGTCCTCAAAAAGCGAGGATATGGGCCCTGAAATTGTAGATGAGGAAATGTATCATTTTTATGACGCTACTGACATGATGGGGTTTAAGCTAGTGGACACTGGGCTCCAAATGATCTTGAACAAAAATGTTCCCGACAAGATAGCAGAACATTTCCCGGCCATAATCCATCCATTCCTGAAAAAGAACAACCTCGACATATCCGATGTGGACCATCTTATTTTTCACCCGGGCGGAAAGAAGATTGTACAGACCGTAGAGGATTTGTTTGGTGTTTTGGGTAAAAATATTGACGACACGAAAGAAGTGCTTAGGCTGTACGGTAATATGAGCAGTGCCACGGTTCTATACGTGTTGGAAAGATTTATGGAGAAGAACCTCCCTAAGGGTGACTTGGGATTAATGCTCAGTTTCGGCCCCGGGTTTACAGCACAAAGGATACTACTGAAGTTCTAAGTTTTTTATATTGAACAGAAACCTTACCTATGAAAGAATTTGAAGGCCAGTGGGCAGTGATACTCGGAGGAAGCAGCGGCTTGGGTCTGGCAAGTGCCAAAAAGCTCGCTGCCCATGGAATGAATATATGCATTGTCCATCGGGATAGAAAACTACACCTTGGAAGGTTTGAAGAGGAAGTAGAGAAAATGGAAGCTTTTGGAGTAGAGATCAAATCGTTCAATCAAAATGCACTGAACAAAGACGTACGGTATAAAATATATAAGGAATTTAGGCCGGAAAGTATCCGTTTGCTGCTTCACAGTATCGCTAAGGGAAGTTTGAATAAAATGTCTGGAGAGGAAGGAAAGATTCTGTCCAAGGAAGATTTGGATATAACGTTGCACGCTATGGCTATAAGCTGGTATGAATGGGCGAGTGGTTTTCGTCAAAACAATCTTTTCGCTCCAAATGCGCGTAATATCGCCTTTACCAGTGAAGGCAATACTAGGGTCTGGCCAGGGTACGCAGCCGTTTCCGTAGCAAAGGTTGCCTTAGAGGCCTTGATGCGAAATATGGCAGTGGAATGGGCACAAGCGGGCATAACCTCAAATTGTATTCAGGCGGGAACCACGAAAACTGCCTCCTTTTTGGCCATCCCAGGAAGTGAACAACTCTCGGAAATGGCTCTTAAAAGAAATCCATTCGGGAGACTCACAAGGGCAGAAGACGTAGCTAATGCAGTATATTTATTGTGTCGTGAGGAGGCCGACTGGATTAACGGGTCCATTCTCAAGGTGGACGGGGGAGAAAATCTGAGATGATGGATAGATCAACAAATCACGGGGATCATTGGAGCTCTCAAAATATTATAAACAAACTTCCGTATTCCGCTCCTTTTCTTTTTGTGGAAGAGATTATTTCTGTTTCAGATGACGGCATCACGGGCACCTATACTTTTGCTGGGAATGCATATTTTTATCAGGGACATTTTAAAAACAATCCAGTTACTCCGGGAGTGATCCTAACTGAATGTATGGCACAAATTGGTTTGGTTTGTTTGGGTATCTTTTTACTTGGAAAAGAAAGAACGTCAAAAAAACCCAAGATAGCCCTCAGTAGTACAGATATGGAGTTTTACATTCCGGTACTGCCCAATGAGAAAGTTACTGTGGTTTCGGAAAAAATATATTTTAGATTGCATAAACTAAAATGCAAGGTCAAGATGTTGAACGACGATGGAAAACTTGTTGCAAAGGGCATCATCAGCGGAATGATGACGGATGGGAAACAAAAACCTCGAATATAGGGCAGCCTGGGGAAGAAGGACTCTCGAGATCAAATAACTCTTGGACAAATAAACGATAAATACAAAACATGAAAAAACGGGTGGTAATTACCGGCCTTGGGGTGGTGTCGCCAAATGGGATTGGACTTTCCCATTTCACTCATTCCCTTAAGAATGGCATTTCGGGCATTCGGTTTTTCCCTGAGCTAAAAGAACTCAATTTTTCCTGCCAGTTGGGGGCAAAACCTATACTCTCTGAGAAAATAAAACACCAGTATCTTTCAGAATTACAGCTTCGCAATTTCAACAGCAGTGGAATACTGTATGCAGTAATCGCTGGGATGCAGGCCATCGCCGATTCAAATTTGCATCCGGCTGGCCCAGGAGATGAAGCTTTATGGGATTTGGGAATCATCTTTGGAGCGGGCATTAGCGGTGTGGACAAATTTCATGAGGCCATCCACAAGATCGATGATAAACAGGTGCGCCGCCTGGGCAGCACTTCCGTAATACAGACGATGACAAGTGGCGCCAGTGCTTATTTAGGTGGATTGTTGGGAGCGGGAAATCAGGTCACGGCCAATTCCTCTGCCTGTGCCACCGGAACGGAAGCTCTGCTGATGGGCTATGAGCACGTTGCCAATGGAAAGGCCACCTATATGTTATGTGGCAGTACCAGTGATCATGGCCCTTATATTTGGGGAGGTTTTGACGCTATGCGGGTGACCAATTATAAAAACAATGATTTCCCAGAAAATGTGGCTGGTCCTATGAGTAGTGACGCCAGTGGATTTGTACCCGGAAGTGGGGCAGGAGCATACGTATTGGAATCAATGGAAAACGCCCAAAATCGGGGTGCTCCCATCTATGCTGAAATTCTGGGCGGTGCCATCAACAATGGGGGGCAGCGAGGAAGCGGAAGTATGACAGCCCCCAATAGCTCCGCAATCCAAAGGTGTATAAAAAATGCGTTGGAAAGTTCAAATATTGAACCCTCTGAGATCGATTATATAAATGGGCATCTTACCGCCACAATTAAAGACCCAGATGAGATTGAAAACTGGAGCAGAGCACTGAATAGAAAAGGCACAGAATTTCCATACATCAATTCGCTCAAAGGAATGGTGGGCCATTGCTTGGCTGGAAGCGGCAGTATAGAAATAGTTTCCACAATACTCCAAATGCACCATTCCTTCCTCTTTCCCAATATTAATTGTGAGCAGATCCACCCCAGAATTTCGGCATTGATTTCACCTGAAAAAGTTTTAAGAAAGCACCTTAAAAAGGAAATTAAAATTGCTGCCAAGGCGAGCTTTGGCTTTGGAGATGTAAATGCTTGTGTTATCTTTAAAAAAAATTAAACTGCATGACTTCAGAAGAAATTTACACGCGGCTGGAACCCATCATTAAAACCTATTTGCCAGAGGATGTCTCGGCAGAGGAAATCAATGCCGATAGTGATTTAACCCGTGAATTAAATATAAATTCCGCCCATTTGGTAGATATAGTTTTGGATATAGAGGATGCATTCGGAATTGAATTCAAGAATGAGGATATGGAGAAGCTCCGAAGTATTAACGACGCCATCCTCTTGATAAAAAGGAAAAACTCCTAACAGATTTCCCTGTTCTCCGCGTTAAAGTGAGTTAAATAAATTTGATTTTTATAGGAAGGTGACTAATTTCAAGGGAATTTAATCCTTAGAAATCATGAGAACCTGTATCATCATCTCTTTTTTGTTACTGGCCTTTAAGGGTCTGGCCCAAGACACGTTTTTTCAAGAATCCAATCCGGTGGCCAAAGAGCAGGCTATTGAAATTACAAATAAATATATTCCAGAGCTGGGATTGACCGGGAAGCAGCAAGTGCTATTTCAAAAGAAAGTAGAGAAATTCCAAATCAAACGAATGAAGGTGGAGAAAGAATTTAGCGGCAAAGCGAAACTGGATATGCTCTATAAGTTACAAAAAGAAGAAACGGTGGAAATGAACGATATTCTCACCCGTCCCCAGTTAGAAGTCTATAAGAACATCAAGCCCACAATTCAACCATTGGAAACTTTAAAGGAATGAGTCATTCCTTTAAAGTTACTCCTTCTTCTCGATGAAATTTTCGTCGTCGGTGGTTCTTTCAATATCCATAGTATTGTCTTTGCTAGGACTTTGCTCCAAGCCTGCCGAATCCACTTCGAAAAATTCCATGATTTCAGGGGCATTGTCTAATTGCTTTGTAATTTTTCCTTTGATTACAATGGGTTTTGAGATAACGGCATCGTTATTTTGAATAATCTTTAACCAGTCATGGGTGCCAAATTCTTCCGTGCTATCGGCCTTCATTTCCAATTCTCTTTTATCTACCAAATCGCCCACTTTAACACCTAATGCGTGCGCGATTTCCACCCACTGGGTGTCAGACACTTTCGTTTTCGCCAAATCGATGGCCAGGTGGGGCCTGTCAATTCCCTGTAGGTAACTCAATGTCCATTTTCCCTCTCTGGTATTGCTACTGAAAATGAGGGTAACTTGCCTATCATCTCTTGCTATGATTCCCATTTCTTTCATAATTATTAATGTGTTTTCATTTTGTCCTTCCGTTTTTGCAATTGCGACCTTAATTCTGTAACCACTTTAGCCACTGCAGCTTCAAAAGTAGCTGCCGAGGTTTCTGCAAAGATTACCGGACCCGGGGTGTTGAGGCGGACACTGCAAACTTTTCCTGTTTCTGGGTTGCTGGAGTTTTCTTTTTTAAAATAAACATCAGCGTTTACAATAAAGTCGTATTTATTCTCCAGTTTTTCCAATCTTTCGGTTAAAAATCCCTCCAACCGCTGACTCGCTGCTACATCGTGGTACTCAAAATTTATGTTCATATTACGTTGTATTGGTTATTAAATCTAAAGATACGACAGGCATAAAGTCATGCCAAATATTTAATAGGATTTTGTGAAATCAATACCGTTAGGAAGACTTTGGCGCTCCTTCCTTGATCATCAATGAAGCGAGGATTCCTCCCGCCAGCGATACACCAATGACAGCCAATGAAAGCCATTCATGAATATCCACATGCTCCGAAATAATCATTTTTATCCCCACAAACGCCAGGATTACCACCAGGCTATAATTAATATACCGAAATTTATCCAGCATTCTCGAAATCAGGAAATACATGGACCTCAGTCCTAAAATGGCAAAAATATTGGAGCTGAAAACAATAAACGGATCTGCGGTAATGGCCAAGATGGCGGGAATACTATCCAATGCAAAAAGAATATCGGTAAGTTCAATAATTATCAGCGCAACAAATAACGGTGTGGCGGCACGTATTCCCATCCGTTTGATAAAAAATTTATCGCCATCCATCTTGTAGCTGATGGGGAACAGTTTTTTTAAAAAACGGAACATCTTTGATTTTCTGGGATCAAATTCTTCTTCCTTATTGACCAGCATTCTAAAAGCCGTAATCAGGAGGAACCCCCCAAACACATAAATGATCCAGTCAAATTTATTGATCAGGGCAACCCCGAAGAAAATCATCAAGGCCCTGAAAACAATGGCTCCCAAGATTCCATAAAACAGAACTTCGTGCTGGTATTTTTGAGGAATGGCGAAAGAGGAGAAAATCACAGCAATCACAAATACGTTGTCAATGCTCAACGAAAGCTCGATGAAGTAACCTGTAATATACTTTAACACGGCCTGTTGGCCGGATAGATTTGTGGGATTTTCAACAAGACCCTCACTGAACAGCCAAAAGATGATCCCGGAAAACCCCAGAGCAACCGTTACCCAAATAGACGTCCAAATAGTGGCCTCCTTAGTCTTTATGATGTGGGGAGTACGGTTAAAGACGCCGAGGTCTAAAGCCAAAAATAAAATAATGAAGGCAATAAAGATTCCCCAGACGAGCATTCGCTTAAAGTTTCCGTAAAATTAATGGAAAATAGGACTATAAAGTAAAGGGAAATGTTAATACTACCCAACATCGTTAAAACTATTTTAAAAACTTTTTGACTCGGAACGAACTTGCTATTTTTAGAAGAAAAAATGAAAAACCTGGAAATTGCCAATAAAATTACTCCCGTAGACCACACCATTCTGGAAAGCATCCAAAATCGATGGAGCCCGAGGACATTTGCCAAAACTCCCATAAGCGAGCAAGAGGCACAAATCCTTTTGGAAGCGGGCCGTTGGGCGCCCAGTTGCGCCAACATTCAGCCATGGCGGATTATCTGGGGACTCAATGGAACAGAGATGTTCAACAGGATTTTTAATTGTTTGGATGACTATAACCAAAGATGGGCCGGAAATGCCCAGATGCTCTGGATCAATGCTTTCAAAAAAACCATGAATAATAATGAAAAGGAAAATTTTCACGCCCTTCACGATCTCGGACTGTTTATGGGGAATGTCATCAATCAGGCAAACAGCATGGAGATTGCGGTCCACCAAATGGCGGGAGTGCGCTTCAGAAAAGCTTTGGAGGAATTCAAATTTACAGACGACTATCACGTTGCTACCGCGGTGGCTTTTGGATATTTTGGAGGAGATGTAGCTATTCTTCCCGACGACCTTAAAAAACAGGAGGTTCAAGAAATACGGAAACGCAACCCGCAAGACGAATTTGCGTTTAACGGCAACTTTCAAAATAAATAAAAACAATAGGAAGGAAGGAAGAATAGCACGGAATTTCTAGAAATCAGAAACAGAATGGTTCCGAGATGGCTTCAAATGGCTATAGCAATTTTCAGGATGGAAATAAAAACATCCCTTACTAAACCATATTGGATTTCAATGAACCTTAAACAAAATAATTAAGCAAAGACATGAAGATAGGAATTATCGGAAGTGGAAATATAGGAGGAAACCTGGGAAAACACTGGGCCAGGGCAGGGCATGAAGTTTTATTTACTAGCAGGCACCCCCAACAATTAAATCAGTTGGTAAAGGAAGCAGGGGGTAAGGCAAGAGCCGTAAGCCTGGACCAGGCTTGGGAGGCAGATGCCGATGTATATCTTCTCGCTGTTCCATTTAAGGCCATTGATCAATTGGCCGAGCTTTATGCGGGAGAATATAAGAACAAGGTAATCATAGATGCCACGAACCCGTATCCTAAACGGGACGGAGAAATGGCACAAAAGGTGCGCGACAGTAACACCAACGCCTCGGAATATACCGCTATGAAATTTGGAACTGCAAAAACCGCCAAAGCTTTTAATACCATTTATGCAGAACACTTAAGAGACAATGCTTTTCGCAAAACCGACAAAATGGCCATTCCCTTTGCCGCCCAGGATGATGAGAGCAAAAGGATTACCCAGCAATTAATCGAGGACATTGGTTTTGAGCCAGTATATATTGGCGAACTAAAAGACACCCACATTATGGATCCCGAACAAAAACTATATGGCAAATCCACCAATAGGCGAGGATTGGAGGAGATGATGAGAAAATAAAATATTTTGTTCTGAAAAACTCCGTGGTTTCGTTCTATGAGCTTGAAAATAAGTTATCTTCGGTAGAAAGAACCTTTTCGCCTCCATATATCTATGTCAGAAGCAGAAGAAAAAAGCAATAAAGAACAGGAAAATATTGATAAGGAGATTAAAAACTCCAAAACTTCACCCATCGACACGGCAAGGTCGCACGGTGAAATTCTCAAGCAACAGATAATTGATGGGCAAAAAACCTACGATAAAAACCCCAGGAGTATACTGCTGAGTTCCTTTACGGCGGGCTTGGAAATTGGGTTTAGCTATCTGCTCATCTGTGCCCTGTTCTTTTTTCTTATAGGGAAAGTGGCCGAGGATACTATAATCAAGGCCATCTCCTTGGTATATCCCATTGGGTTTATAATGATAATCTTAGGGCAGTCCATTTTGTTTACGGAACAGACTTCCTTGCTTACCTTACCCGTTCTGAACAAAAAAAGAAGCTTCGGGAGCTTAATGAAACTCTGGGCGTTGGTGATTGTAGGAAATTTAATCGGGGGTTACTTAATCGCCTTTGTTCTGGTTTGGCTTGGGCCGGCCATGAAGCTATTCGATCTTTCTATCGTTGAAAAAGTTGCCTTGCACGTAACCCATTACAATGACGGAGTGATATTTGTAAGTGCGGTGTTGGCGGGATGGTTAATGGGTTTGTTATCCTGGCTGGTGGCAGCATCCAAGGACACTTTAAGCCGTATATTCCTCATATTTATGATCACTTCTGTTCTATCGTTCGCAGGATTACACCACAGTATTGTTGGGAATGTGGAGGTGTTTGCGGGTCTAATAAGCTCTTCCCAAATCACATTTATGGATTATCTGTTGTTTCTGCTTTTGGCACTTCTTGGAAATGCTATTGGGGGAGCGGTGTTCGTAGCGTTGCTCAAGTATAGGGCCTTTGTTCACAGCGTGCAGGAATAAGCTGTTATATTACCGCTAGTACTAAAAAATCCTTTCCAGAATGATGTTCTAAAAAGGATTTTAACCATTTTTCTTTTCATTTTAAATCCAATGTCATCGAGGTTGGATATCAGCTCCCGGCTTGGATATAGCCGCCGGTTTTTTCGCAGGCGCTTTTTTCTTGGCCCCAGTTTTCTTCGGACCTTGGGAATTATCCTTGGTGGTGTTTTTGCCTTTTTCTGCCATGGCTTTCAATATTTGGTTAAACAATCTATTAAAGGTACTTAATTAATTCCTATGATGCTAAATTTTAATCAGTCAAATTCACATGTTGTTCAATGGATTTCAGTAATTTAGTGTTAAATACCAATTTCTTTATGAAATTTAAGAAATTTTTTCAGGAATGTCATAAAAGGGATGTGTTCAAAATGCTTTCCATATACCTGGTATCGTCCTGGGTCTTGTTGCAAGTCTTGGCCGTGACCTGGGAAGCCTTGGGAATACCACAGAGAACCATAACCTATCTCATCATTATTTTGTTGGCAGGATTTCCGTTGTATATCTTTTTAGTCTGGAAATTCCATCTTGCACCATTGTTGAAAAAAGACCTTCCCGCCGAAGAGGGGGAAAAACCGAAAGCAAGGGGATTCCACAAAATATATTTTTCCGCTCTCGGCATAATCTCCACCATTTGTGTGGTTACCATCTTTTTGATCGTCGGCAATACATTTTCAAAAACCGCTGCGTCGCTACCTATAGTGAATACCGATAAGATTGCCGTGCTGAAGTTTGGCAATAATACAGGCGACCCCAAATATGATATTGTAAGTAAAATGGCTGCCGATTGGGTGATCCACGGCATAACTGAAAACCACTTGGGGCAGGTGATATCACAAGATGTCATTGCGCAATACGACGATATGCTCAAGGGTGAAAAATCGGCGAGAAACCAGAACATAGTGCGTAACTATCTGCAACCCGCAAAAATAATCTCGGGGAATTTTTTTCTGAACAATGATAAATTGATATTCCAGAGCAGCATTACCGATGGGGCAACGGATAAGACCCTTATTTCATTCAAACCCAATTCCTGCAATGCCGAAAATGCTCTGGACTGTATTAAGGATATGGCAGAATCCATCACGGGATTTCTGGCCACTTCTGCGAACCAAAAATTGATGCTTCAGGACTCTCCTCCTAAATACGAGGCCTATCAATTTCTATTGGAAGCAAAAAGCACCAACGATAAAAATGAATACTTATCCCTTCTGAACAAAGCGCTCGCTGCCGATCCAAGATACTTTGAACCAAAAGTTTTAAAAGTGGCCTATTATTACAACCAACGTGCCTATAAAACGGCCGATTCCCTGTTAAAGCTAATAAAGCCCGATTCCCACAAAAACACGCGGCAATTGAACCTTCTAACCATGTATGATGCCACCCTGAAAGGGGACAACAGAAAAGCGTATGAAGCCATTCTCAAAGAGTACAAAATTGCACCTTTCGATTTATTGACCAATAAAACCGCTATGGTTCTGGGCCTACAATTTGTAAATCGGCCACAGGACGTGGAAAAAATCTATAATGTCATTAAATCAGACAGTATGGATTATCAAAATTGTTCAAATTGTGTAGAAAGAGTATATGTAAAAGCGCTTGCCGATGTACAGTTAAAAAAATACGGGTCGGCAATAGATCTCACAAAAAAGGTGTTGGGGGAAATAGATTCCGAACTGCTCAAGAGACCTTTAGTAGCTGCCCTGGTCCGTTCAGAAAGAACCGACGAATTAAGTGAGTTTTTGTTCAATGAAGAAATCGCCTCACCTTTAGAAGACCTCTATAAAATCTATCTGCTCGCGGGGAGGGAGTTTTTGTTAAAAGACCAAAAAACCACAGCCGATATGTACCTGAACAAGGCTAAAGAATTGGCAGGGCAGATGGATGGGGAACAACACTTGGCGGAACCTCTCTTTTATTTGAGAGATTTTCAGAAGGCCCACAAAGAATATGCAAGACTGCACAATGCTTTCCCCCAGAATATTGAGTACCTGGGAAAACTGGCCATGTGCAACTATAAGATCGGCAATGTTTCGGATGCGAAAAAAAACCTTCAGGCACTGGACCGGTTACGGAGTAACTTTCAATTTGGGGAGATTGATTATGTTCTTGCCCAGTATAGCGCACTCTCAAAAGACGAGGGGGCGATGTACCTACACCTCCTTAAATCGGTAGCTGCGGGGTATCTATTCACTTCAAAAACATTTCAAAACGATCCTCTTTTTAGAGAGTACGTAAACTCGGGTAAATTTAGGGAAGTGTTGAATTATTGGTATTGAACATAAATCCGAAAACATTATGACTTATGGGAACTGACACTTTTAATAAAAGCACTTTTGAACTGATAATCCAACTGATAGACGCCTTGATTTGGCCGCTAACCCTATTGCTCATACTGTTGATTTTCAGACGCCACCTGGCTGAAGTAATCCTTCGTTTGGGGACATTCAAGGCCGATAAAACGGGTATCGAGCTCAGTTTTGACAAAAAAATAGAAGCGACAAAGAAGATGTTTCAACAGATACAACCTGCAACCATTGCGAAGAGTGGGGGCGACATCAATGCATTTCCCGAAGAAAACGATTCCCCCTTTGGTAGGATACTAAAGGCTAGATCTGATTTGATAAATCGTTTGAAAATTATTTGTGAAAAAGAAGGTGTACCGGTCAACGGGCTTTCCCCAGAGCTTATAACCGAAAAGTTAAAGATCAATGGGGCGATGACTCTCCAACAAGCCAAAATGGTACAGGCAATGCTCGAGGTAACCGCAGCTGCGGATTCTTCAGCAACCGAGGGACAGGCTTCTGAAGTTGAAAATTTGATGAAAAAGATTGAAATTAATTAATCATTTTAATTGTGGGGAACTTAAAAAACGCATACGCACTATTGATAGGGGTGGGGAATGATATCCCAGTGACCGTTAGGGATGCCAAGGCTATTTACAATATTCTGGCCGACGAAACGATTGCCGGCTATCTGACGGAAAACATATATCTGCTAACAGATGAAAAGGCCACCCGACCTGGGATCCTAAACGCTTTTGACACCTTAATAGAAAAGGCAGATGAAAATGCATCGGTAATGCTCTATTATTCCGGGCACGGGGGATCCTACAGCGACAATACCTTTTTAAAGAAGGAAAACTGGAAGCCCGAGGAGGAGAACAAAAAATATTTTCATCTATGTCCTTATGATTATGACCCGGTAAATTATGAGAATACCTGGGTAAAGGCAGAGGAGGTGAAGGAAAAACTGAGCAAACTGAGATCCCGTAGGCTCATCTTCTTTTTGGACTGTTGCCATGCCGCCGGAATTACTAAGGACGGGCCAGAAATTATGTCGCAGACAAAGGCACCACAACTGTCACAGGCCGATGGCCTTGCACAACATCTGGACGATGGCAGGGGAATGTCCATTATTTCGTCCTGTAGGGAAGACCAGCTTAGCTACATTATGGAAGGTGACAGCAATAGCCTATATACCAAATGTATGATCGAGGTGTTGAGAGGAAAGGGCAAAACCAATTTTGACGATCCCTATATTCGCATTTCAGAAGTGGTTCAATATATATTTAAAAAAGTTCCCGAAGGCAATCCCAACCAAAATCCGTATGCCAATCTTCAAATATACGATGACTTTATTTTGAGCTATATCCCTGAGGAACTTAGAAGAAAAGCTAGGCCTGATGGTGAAAGTGATACATTAAGAAAAGATGCAAGAGATGTTGAGAAAGAGCTGGTTACAAAATTCAGGGAGAATGATAATGCAAACAGTGTGGTACTTTTTGTCCACAGCTTTTCGGGGCAGGGATCGGATACTTTTGCCGACATTCCAAACTTTTTAATGGAAGACGATCGGATGGATGGGTGGGATATGTTTCCCGTGGGATACAGCGAGAATATCACTCCAGAAATGGGGAAGACGGTATGGGCCTCGCTTACCGATATTAAAAGAAATTCGGGGTATTTAACCACTTCCTTAAAAAACAAATACGCAAAGTACAAGCGTATAGCCATTGTGGCCCATAGCTTGGGAGGATTGGTCGCGCAGGAAGCTATTTTAAGCTTGACACCGGAGGAATTGAACAAAATAAGTCACCTCATTCTCTTTGGAACCCCAAGCGGTGGTCTTTCTGAAAAAACTATCCAGAATCTGAACCAGAATATATTAGAGGATTTTAGTGAGGAGGGAAGCTACATAAAAAGTCTTCGGATGCGCTGGGCCCAACGCTTCTCATCGAGCTATCCCTTTTATTTTAGAACAGTGGCCGCCACCAAGGATAATTTTATACCCGTTTCCTCCAGTTTGGAGCCTTTTGATGCTGAGTATCGCGCCTTTGTGGAAGGTGACCATTTTTCAATGGTAGCGGTACAGGAAAAAAACAACGATAGTTACTGCTTGATCGTAAATCCATTGACTGAAAACAAATTCTTCAACCAATTTTCTTCTCCTGAAGAAATAAATATCGCAATGGGAGAATACGAGGAAGTGATCAAGACCTTGCTTCCCAAACTTGAAAATCTGGACAACAAAGGGTTGGAAAGACTCATTTTTGCCCTGGAAGGGGCGGATAGAGGAGAGGAGGCCTTACAAATAGTGCAAAACCATCCTTTGGCAAAAGACAACAGCAACTTGATGGGCGTTATCGGAGGAAGATACAAACGAAAATATCTCAATTCCTATTCGGCGGTCGATGCTCAGAATTCCTTGGATTATTATTCCAAGGGAATGGCTATTGCCGAAGGGAAAAACGATTTTAAGCAAATTTATTATCTCGCTATAAATCTTGCCTTCTTGAGCATTTTCTTTAAGGAAGATGACATTGCGATGACCTCCTATGCGCAACAGGCCTTGGAGGCGACAAAAAATGATCCTTTTAACAGTCTTTGGAAGTTGGCGACCGTGGGAGAAGCGAATATTTATTTGGGGAATTTTGAGGAGGCGCGAAAACAATACGAAGCAGCGGCTAAGATGGGTGGGATCAGGGAGAAAATATCAATTTATAATAATGCATACAACGCTTACGCGTCTTTGATGCATTTAAATAACACAGAAGATAATTTTACCAAATTCCTAAAAACCAATTTTTTGTCGTAATTTAATTTCAAATTTAGAACCATGCTGAAGTTCAAACAGAACGAAACTCCTGAAATTGATTTCCAAACTGCAAAGAAAAAACCCATCGCCATAAAATGTGCCCAGATCCACGAACCTTTTGAAGTGGAAACCATGGAGGGGACCATGAAGGGAAAAGCTGGGGATTGGTTGATGATCGGGGTGAATGGTGAAAAGTACGCCTGCGACGATGCGATTTTTAAAAAGACTTACGATCTATGTGAAACACAGGGTCATAAAGCATCGGATATATAGACGAACAGGCCTACGTGGGCATTCGCTTTTAGCACCCGGATGCTCAGTCAACGACGATAAGTAAATCTCGATCCAATAGACTTAAGTCAGTATAGCACTTCGTAGAGAATCAACACTAAAAACAATACTATGGCGGGAAAAAAGATTTTTATCAGTTACTCCAGAAAAGATACTGAATATGTTTCTTCATTGGTAGATGCCATGCGCAAACAGGGATTTGACGTATGGTTTGACAAAAATATTCGCACGGGAACAGACTGGGACGATACAATAGAGGAGCAGCTAAAAACTGCGGATGCCATCGTGTTGATCCTCTCAAAGACCTCTGTGGCTTCAGAGAATGTGAAAGATGAAATATCTTATGCAATTGGGTTGGATAAACCCGTAAACCCCATAAAGATTGAGGAATGCGAGGTCCCCATGCGCCTGGCCAGAAAACAGTTTGTCGATTTCACTACGATGGGGCACGAAGCGGGATTTGAACGTTTGGTAACCGACCTAAGGCGGAATTTGGAAATAGCCGAGGCCAACAAGTCAATCCCCAAAGGAACATTCACGCCTCCGGTAGCAGCGACCACAGTTACAAACACGACAAATGGTCGGCCCAGAAAATCATTAAAAGTAGCTTTATATATTATTGGGGGCGTAGTTGCCATCCTCTTTTTTGTCGGCCTGATAATGCAATGTGACGGAAATTCGGACGAAGATCAATTACCGAGCGGTCAGGAGGAGATCTCCGGCGTAACCGATCCAAATTGGGAATATGCTTTGCGCAATCAATCCGTTGACAACTATCTAAAATACATTAAAAATGCGGGTCCTGAAGGAGCCTATTTACAGGACGCCATGGATTCCATCGACAGTCATTTTCCGAATGAGGGAATGGTTCTTTTCCAGGATGGGAATGGGCAGCGATATTTCTCTAAACTATTGTTTACGGACGGAAATGGAGATCTCGATTTTGGAGTGGACGACGGCTTACCGCCCAGAAAATTTGATATTCTAACTCCTTCGGCGCCCGTTGCTGTTTTTGACGAGGATGACAAGCACGTTATTGAGGGTGCAAATATTGTTGCCGGGGACAAGGTAGAAGTTTTGGCAGTGGAATATCCGGACGACAATTCGATATGGATTAAGATTGGGTATTCCGATAGATAGATAGGGCAGGTACGGGAATTTTGGTTTTGTATGGAACAGTATTTGACATAGGCAATTTTACATAATATAAATTATAGAACATTTATGGATGGTGAATAAAATGGCGAATAGAACTTTTTCTGTTCTATTTGACATAATCCTGTTATAGCGCCTTTAGGTCTATAACTTGGGATTATGTCACAGCCATTTTATGACCTATGACTATAATTAGCCGAGGCGCCTGTGCTGAGCTTGTCGAAGAATAAAATTGCCGCGCACATTGTGCTTGGTTGGTTAATGCTGCTTTTTTAGGATAATGTATAACTGCTGTAGATATGGGCCAGTTCTATGTCCCATAAAATACAGCAGCTGAATAAATTTCCTTAGTCTATATTCTCCCCAGTCCGTCCCCAATTATTCATTTTGCAATAATAGTATCCTTTAAGGACCACAGTATGGCCAGTACATCCTTTTTGGTATCCTCCGAAACGGAATTCTTGTCCAGTGCATCATTAAAGCTGAAATCCAAACCACTGCCACCGTACTGCTCAGGCATATCGATGCACAACAGCCCCAGTTCGCCGGCACGTTCCCATATTTCCCGACTTACCATTCCATTTTTCTCCCACTCGTCCGTATGTGGAAGGATTTCATTGTGAATGAATTCCTGTATCATCTCTCGCATCATGGAATGTTCTTCTGACGCGTAAATTTCTCGGGGTAAAAGGACATTTTGCAGCATGGGACTAGAAATTGTATTAGATCCTATAAATATACCGATAATTTTAGGGAATTGAATTAGATGAAACCCGATCGTTTTTTGAGAAAACCTAAGGGAACTAACTAAAAGACCTAAAAGATTTCCGATATTCTTCAGTTCAAGATAAAACATTAATTAGGTCATAATCCGTGCTTTTACTCATTCTAATCAATCGCCCTATTTACGGCATTGATAAACTCATGTCGTCCTATGGCAAGTTCTTTGGAAGAGGCTTTTGGCCACGCGGCGATTTGAGCAATCACAAGATTCTTAGCGGGATTGATATAGAGCATTTGGCCAAAAATTCCGACGGCAGCATAACTTCCGTTTTTAAAACGCCACCACAAATAACCATATCCCCCACCTTGGTCGTTAATTTCGTATAACAATGAGGTAGCATCTTTTTCCCACTCTTTCGAAAGGATGTTTTTATCTCCAATCTCGCCCTTGTTCAACATCAAGGTTCCCAAGCGGGCATAATCCCTTAAACTGGCTGAAAGTCCGCTACCCCCAATGTTTAGGTTACTGCATTCATCGGCCAGCCAATAGGCACAATGCTCCATACCCCAGGGTTTCCATATCTTTTCGGAAAGATACTCGGCCAAACTTTTCCCCGTAGCTTTTTGAATTAAAATTCCCACTAAATCGGTTTCACCCGTACTGTAATTCCAATGCGTTCCCGGTTTATAGGCAAACCTCAGCGGCTTCATATACGTCAAAATATGACTCTCGTGGTTTTCGCAGGGGCTCTGGTACATTTGAGCCACATCTGAATTTGGATCTTCGTAATCCTCATTCCAGGCAATTCCGGAAGTCATGGTCAGTAATTGTCGCACAGTAACTTTTCCGTAGTCGTGGCCCTCAAATTCGGGAATGTATTTTTGTAAAATGTCGTCCAGACTTTCGATGAAGCCCTCCTTTAAGGCGACGCCCAATAACATAGAAGAAACTGATTTTGCCATGGAAAAGGACGTCCAAATGGTTTCTTTATTCACCCCGTTTGCATATTCCTCCAGCCGTATTTTATTGTCCTGCACTACGATGACGCCTCCAATATGATTTTGGTTCATATAGGTGGATAAGGGGGTGTTGTCGCTCCATTGGGGAGTAATTTTTTTTCCTTCTTCCAGGGATGAGACATATGCACCAGTTGAAACCAATATACTTGGAAAGATATCTTGCATAACAGGGAATCGCTGCTCCTTTTCCTCTTGCGACCAAAAGAGCAAGCTTTCCAATTTTTGTCCCATGGTCTCCCCTGGAATGTCAGCACTGTTCTCAATGACCGTCTCAGGGTCAATACTTTGACAATTTTGTGCGTTTATCGCGGCTATTCCCAGTGACAAGAACAGAAAGAATAATAGATTTGTTTTAAAACTCATGCTTTTCCCATTTTCCAAGCAAAGATAGTAAACCCCTACTCCATCTCAGGAATGGAATGGTGGAAACCCTGGGGTTATGATTCTAAAAAAACTGTGCTCCTCCTCAGCACTTGTTTCGCCGCTGGTGCGCGATTGCATCGTGTTCCTTTCCGACCGACTCAGCCATAATAGCGGAATACTACAATATCATCCAATAAACCCTTTTCATCTGCATAATCCGCAGCACTGCTATAAACATAATCTTGCGCCCTATAAACCAAACCAGCCTCCACTGGATTATTGTGAACATAACTGATCTTCTCCCAAATAACTTCATTGCTCCACAACTCAATAGGCTTATTATCGTGTCTCCAAAATTGATGTTCATTCACATTGGAAGATTTTGCCGCGGCTTTTTTAAATTGCTCCAATAGAAATTCCTTTCGGCTCTCTCTCGGATTCTCTTGGATAGCTTTTACTACAGCTTTACTAGTAAAACGTTTAAAATCTCCTAATAGAAGCGACGGATGCTGACCTTTTACACTTCTAAAAACCAAGTGGACATGATTTCTCCTTTTGGCAAAACGAAAGACTTTGCAATAGAATATCCTTGTACTCATTGCGAGTAAAAATATCAAGCCATTCTACAACTGAAAAGCTCACAAAATAAAGCCCTTCCAGATTATGAAATTTATAATTGCGACTCATATTCTAAAGATAATTATTTTTTAGAATTTCAGGATTTAAAGATACTGAATGGGATGCAATGCTTACTAGGTTGTGTTGCTGGTGCGCTCTCGAAGCTTCGGAAGTAAACTCAACCATAAAGCGGAAAAGATTAATTACGGACACAAAGACATATAATAAGTTAAATAAAGGTAAGGGCGTGTGAAAGCGGTTAGTGCATTAAAGATCAGGAGACAATGCGATATAATCGCGCAGGAGCGGGGGTTGAACAGATATAATTGAGAATCATCTTACTTTTGTTCAAATTTATATCCTACCTCCCACTCCCTTAAACTTCTCCACAAACGAAGCTACCCTTTGAAAAACACTCTGCTTTTTTGTCAAATATTGAGGATTCAAAGGACTCATTCTTGGCAAAATAGCATTGAGTTCTGTCCCGTTTTCGCTAGCATATTCCCGTTTTAAAGACGCAAGAAGATAGCGTTTTGCTGCTTCCTCATTTAGATTTTCGTCTGCAATTAATTCTGTAGCCTCCGTCTTTTGTTTTTCTTGGGCATAGGAAAAGAACGCATCTATAATGCTCGCTTTATCTTGAATGCTGTCAAGGTCGGTTTCATTAATGAAATCAACTACTAAACTCTCTTTTGCTCTGTTGCCTATACTTGCACGAATCACCCTACGAACCTCTTCAGTTAAAGACGCTTTATCTTTGGTTTCTTTATTTTGCTCAAATATCAATTCAAGTATGTAATCGAGGTTTATTTCTTGC